>Ga0068859_100000093_pt1 | contig 82384 bp, 83 predicted proteins | sample KBSSwiS22_FD_66585 | JGI IMG/M metagenome (GOLD analysis project Ga0068859, IMG submission 66585) | Switchgrass rhizosphere microbial communities from Kellogg Biological Station, Michigan, USA - KBS Switchgrass S2-2 | ecosystem: Host-associated > Plants > Roots > Rhizosphere > Soil ...
AAGTGGAGGGATTCTGTTGCCAGGCTCCCTCCGGCCCCGCCTAGCGCTGCTAAGACGCTAGGACTTTAAGATCGAAATCAACCGCACCGCTTACGCGGCGAGGCGGACTTCTTGAGCGAAGTTATCGTTCGCAGTTAGTTTAAAGACCCGAAGCGGTGGGTCATGCCGAGAGAAAGCTACGCCTTTACACGTCTGTCGATGCTGATCGGCCCCGTGCTTCCCAAGTCCTTCCGGCGATAACCCGGGGGAAGGTTGGTGGAGCCGCCGGGAATCGCACCCGGGTCCAGTCCGCTTATTACGCGCGCGTTTATCTCCATAGTCGGGCGAACCCGACGTCAGGAGTATAGGGGCGCGGGGTTAGGATTTAAAGAAGCCGAAGGCCGGCTGGGCGTCGAGCGCCGGCAGGCGGACCCGCCGCAGCACCGGCAGGGCGAGCAGGAAATAGAGCGCTGGCGGGGTCCAGGTGAAGGCCAGGAAGCCGGCCACGGCGAAGGCGTACAGCGGCCAGCGCACGTCGCGCAGCTTCGCCAGATAGATCGCCGCCGCGGGCGCCAGCAGGGCATATTCGTAGTTCATCGCATAGGGCGTGATCAGCAGGATGCCGCCGAACAGGGCGATGAGACGGTCCTCGATGGGCTGGCGGGTGCGGAAGGCGAACCACACCGCCGCCACGGACAAGGGCGCCAGCAGATAGGCCCACGCCCCATTGAACCCGGCGTGCTTCAGCCAGGCGTAGGGGGTGGAGCCGGTCATGATCAGGCCGCGGTTGGCCGCCACATATTCCTTGAACCGGGCGAGCGCGCCCAGCCAGTCGAGCCAAACGCCCGGTCCCCAGACCAGGGCCGAGGCCAGGCACAGCGCGGCTCCCGTGATCCCCGCCGTGACCATGGTCCGCCAGCGGCCCTCAGCCATCAGGGCGATCGGCGCCAGAAGCACGATCTGCGGCTTGATGCAGGCGGCCATGCCGAGAAGGATGCCGGCCGCCAGCGGCCGCCGCTCGGCGATTGCGAGGCCGCCGATGACCAGGCCGCCCATGATGAACGGCGCCTGGCCACAGTCGAGCACCAGCAGCACGCAAGGGAACAGGGCGACCCACCAGGGGGATCCGGCCCGCGTCGCGCCCCAGAGATACAGCCCGCCCGTGACCATGATCCAGGCGGTGAAGCTCGGCAGGAATTTGCCCAACGAGAAGGGGACGAAGAAGAACAGCGCCGAGGGCGGGTAGATGTAGGGGCGGATGTCGCGCGGCCCCAGCGGCCAGCCCTGGATGTCGGTGATATGCTTGAAGTCGTAGAGCCGGCTGACGTCGGACAGCGCCGCCTTGCCCCCCGCCCAGAAGCAGGAGAAGTCCGCGCCCAGAATCTGCACCTTCAGCAGGACGAGCAGGTCCTGATAGTCCCGCCACATCATGATGGCGATCAGGCAGACCGCGAAGGCGGCCGAGGCCTGCCAGGCTAGTCGGCGCAAAGGCATGGATCGCGATTAGACGAGGCCGGACGCCTACGCAATCTCGATCACGTTTCCGAGAGCGAGAAATGGACGCAGGCGCCTCTGCGCTCGGCAAGGCGGTTTCGGCTCAGCCCTCGGGCGTGGGGGCGGGCTCCGCGCCTGGCGGCGCGCTGCGGGCCTTTGCGGGCTTCAGCACGCCGCCGCCCGCTGTGAAGGCCCGGTAGGCCTCCCGCTCGGCGGCGAAGCTCACGCCGCCCGGATACAGCACGTCGAAGCGGCGATCATGGCCCAGCGCCGCGCGAAGCGCCGTTTCGAGCGCGTCCGCCGCCTGGCCGACGGCGATGTCGTCGCAGGCGCGATGCAGGCTGCGGGCGCCCGCCGCGGTAAGCAGCGTCAGGTCGTAGCCCACACCGGCTATGCAGACCACGTCGGTGGTCGTGGCGTTGCGCACCGTTTCCACCTCGCGCGGGGCCGACCACATGGGATCGCCGCGCAGGGCGAGGAAGGCCTGGGGGGAGCCCGCGGGCAGCTCGACGTCGAAGCCGATGCGGCGGCCGATGCCGGCCTCGCAGCAGGCGTAACCGGCGCGGCCCTGCACGAAGGCGCGGCCGTCATCGCGCACCGTCACCCGCACGATCGTCTGGCGCACGTTGCGCGACGGCCGGACCCAAACCTCCAGCACCATCTCCTCGCCGTGCAGCAACTGCCATTGCAGCGGCATCAGGCCCCACAGCCGATAGGTCGACGGGTCGATCCCGTTGTCGATCGCAGGTGGCCGTTCGCCGCGGCGCAGGCGTCGGCCCGCCAGCGGATCGGCGGCCTGTGGCGGCGCCGGGCGCTTGTCGTCCCACCAGCTTTTCGGGTCGGGCGGCGGGAACGGCCAGATCTCGGCGTCCGCGGCCGGAATCCCTGCCGGGGGCGCGGGCGCGGACGGGCGGCTAAAGAGCTGTCCGAAGGCGGGCTCCACCGCAAGCAGCAGCAGCGAAAGGGTCAGGAAGGCGCGGCGCACCCAATTGAAGCTCCTCTCCTGCCGCGCAGGTTCCTTCGGCACGGACCCAAGGTTAAGGCTGATGATCGAATGCTGATTTGGATCCCGAAGGCTGAAACAAAATTTGATATGGCGAAGTATAATCGCCTGATGGGTGCAACAACATTTGCGTATGAGTCTAAGAAATTTTTCCAAAGCTACGTCGAAACCGGATTTGGATGCCCGAGTTTGCTTTCCACGCAACGAAGGGATCCGCTCTAAGCAGGAGAGGGAAGGATGGCAGGCGAGGAAAACAAGGCTTCGCAGGCGGTGGAAAACTTGGCCGGAAAGACGGCCGCGGGCGGCGCCGATCCAACCGCCAAGACGCCCGAGGCGGCGTCGCGCAACGGCGCCAAGGACGCTCCGCGCGAAACTGAAGCTGCGGGCAAGGGCAAAAACGCGCAGGGTCAGGATGCGATCGAGCTGCTCAAGGCCGACCACCGACGGGTGGAGCAATTGTTCGCCGAATACGAGACGGCGACCGGCCGGCGCAAAACCCAGATCGTCGAGAAGGTTTGCCGCGAGCTGATCCTCCACACCCTGCTGGAGGAGGAGATCTTCTATCCCGCCTGCCGCGAGGCGGCCGCCGACGGCACGCCCCTCGACCAGGCGCAGGTGGAGCACGACAGCGCCAAGCTGCTGATCGTCGAGTTGCTCGACGGCCAGGCGGACGAATACCGCGACGCCAAGCTCAAGGTGCTGGCGGAGCAGGTCAAGCATCACGTCGCCGAGGAGGAGAAGCCCCGCGAGGGACTCTTCGCCAAGGCCCAGTCGTCCGGCGTCGACACCGCCGAACTCGGTCGTCGCATCCAACAGCGGAAGCAGCGGCTGCAGGGCGAGGAGCGGTCGCTCCGGCCTTCCCGCCCCGTGTCGTTCCAGCGCCTGGAGGGCGCCATTCCAGACTTCGAGGAGGACAGCATGCCCCGAGATTATGAAAGGGACCGCGACGAGCGCGGCCGCTTCACGTCGGATGACGATCGCGACCGTGGCCGTTACGCCGAAAGGCGCGGCGGCGACGAGCGACGATACGCCGAGGACGATCGCGATTACCGCGGTCGCCGGCGGGGGGGCTGGTTCGGCGATCCTGAGGGCCATTCCGAGGCGGCTCGCCGAGGCTGGGACAATCCCGACCATGGCCCCAGCGGTTGGTACGGAGACTCTCGCGGCCACGCCGAAGCTTCGCGCCGAGGCTGGGACAATCCCGACCATGGCCCCAGCGGTTGGTACGGAGACTCCCGCGGCCACGCCGAGGCTTCCCGCCGCGGCTGGGACAACCCGGATCACGGGCCGAGCGGTTGGTACGGCGATCCTGAGGGCCACTCCGAGGCCTCGCGCCGCGGGTGGGAAGAACGCGGCGATCGCGGACGTTCGTCCAGCCGTGGTGAGGAGCGAAGCTACGCCCGTCGCGACGACGATGACGACCGCCGGGGCTGGTACGGCGATCCTCGGGGCCACGCCGAGGCCTCGCGCCGCGGGTGGGAAGAACGGCGGAGCAGAGACGACGACGATCGTGATTATCGCGCCCGCTCCCGCGACGACGACGATCGCGACTCCCGCGGCCGCCGGCGGGGCGGTTGGTTCGGGGATTCGCGTGGCCACTCCGAAGCCGCGCGGCGAGGTCGATAGGATCGGCTGACCGATCCGCGGTCAGGCGGATGGGACCGGCGGTGTGACCGCCGGTTCCGGAACGCCTTACAGCGCGCGGGCGCCGCGTTGGATCGACAGGACGCCCGTGCGCGAGACCTCGGCCAAGCCGAGCGGCCGCATGAGTTCGATGAAGCTGTCGATCTTCGACGAGGCGCCGGTGACCTCGAAGACGAAGCTCTCGTGGGTGGTGTCGATCACCTTGGCGCGGAAGATCTCCGAGACCCGCAGCGCCTCCACACGATCCGCGCCGGAGCCGCGCACCTTCACGAGCGCCAGCTCGCGCTCCAGGCCGTTCGGGTCGCGGGTCACGTCCTGAACGTGGCGGGTGGAGACCATCTTCTCCAACTGCGCCTCGATCTGGCTCAGCACGTGCGGCGTGCCGCGGGTGACGATGGTGACCCGGCTGGTGTGCGCCCGCCGGTCGGTCTCGGCCACCGTCAGGCTCTCGATGTTGTAACCGCGCGCGGCGAACAGCCCGACCAACCGGTGCAGCACGCCCGGCTCGTTGTCGACCAGCACGGCGAAGGTCGCCAGGTTCTCCGGCTCCTCGTCATGGGCCAGGTCGTAGACGGAGGCGGGCTGGGTGTCGGTGGTCATGGCGGGCGTCCGAAAGTGCGTCCCGCCTGAGGTGTCATAGGCCGGCGTGGCCGGCAACCCCGCGGCGGTTCATCGCCCCAGAACATCAGCCGAAGAAGGTGGTTTGTGGAGCGGGTCGGATGAGTTGTCCCCCAGACCTCGCCGGCTAGCAATGCATCAGGGATCGGTGCTGACCGCGGCGACCTTGGCCTCCAACAGCCGAACCAGCTCCGCCGGGGCTAGGCGCACCTGCAGGCCGCGCTGACCGCCGTTGACGAAGGCTTCGGGAAGGGCGGCGGCCGCCGCGTCCAGGACCGTGGGCAGGCGCTTCTTCTGGCCGAAGGGGCTGACGCCCCCGACCCGGTAGCCGGTGATCCGCTCCGCCTCGGCGATGTCGGCCATCTCAGCGGACTTGGCGCCCAACGCCGCCGCAAGCTTCTTCATGTTGACCTCGCGGTCGGAGGCCAGGATCACACATGCCGCCTTGCCGTCCGCCCGGACGATCAGGGTCTTCAGCACCTCGAAGGCCGGCGCGCCCAACGCCTCGGCCGCCGCCATGCCGATGCGGTCAGCGGCCGGATCGTAGTCGTAGACAGCGACGACGTAGCGGACCTTGGCGCGGTCCAGAGCTTGGGTGGCGGGCGTGGCCTTGGACATGCCGCAAGCTTAGCTCACGGCCGCGCCCCGCGTCCCCACCAGGGCGAACATGGCCCCCTGCGGATCCCGGCCCTGGATGATCCAGTCGCCGCCGGGCACCTCCATCGGGCCGTTGAGCACCTGTCCGCCGCGGCCGCTCACGCGAGCTGACGCCTCGTCGATGTCGCCGACCTGGAAGTAGTAGAGCCAGGCCGGGTGGGGGACCTGCGGCGGCGCCTTCATCATCCCGCCCACCACGCCGTCCTGGTTGGCGAAGAGCTGGTAGACGCCCATGGGGCCCATATCCATGGCCTCATCCTTCCGCCAGCCGAACATCTCCGCATAGAAGGCGAAGGCAGGCTCGAGATCGCCGGCGTAGAGCTCGCGCCAGCTCACCTGGCCGGGCGCGCCGCGCGCGGCGTGGGGCCAGTCGGAATCCATCGGAAGCGGCCTCATGATCTCGAATACGGCCCCATGCGGATCGGCGACCACGGCGAAACGTCCGATGTTTGGAATATCCTCGGGGTTCCGGATCACCTGGCCGCCCAGGCTCTTGATCTTGGCGGCGGCCGCGTCGCAGTCGTCCACGCAGACATAGCCGGACCAGGATGGCGGGGCGCCCCGCGCCTTGGCCTCCGCCGGAATCACCAGCATGCCGCCTATGCCCTGGTCTTGGTCCTTGGGCTTGGCGACCCGGTAGGTCATGCCCCCGCCGGTCATGTCGTCGAACTTCCAGTTCACGACGTCGCCATAGAAGCCGCTGGCCCCATCCAGGTCGGTGGTGATCAGCTCGTACCAGATGAACCGGCCGTGGCTATGGGACATGACGCTTCTCCTCGATCACCGTCCTAGAACGTCTGGCCCGGCGACGAAGCTACACTCCGCCGAGCGATATTTCTGTGATGGCGGAACCCCGCTCCGTCGGGACGGAGAGCGGACTCACACCAGCTTCTTGCCGGCCTCGTCGATGATCGAGCCGAGGTCGCGGGACTCCTCGGCCATGATCATCTCGTTGTGCGCCTTGCCCGACGGGATCATCGGGAAGCAGTTTTCTTCCTTGGTCACCCGGCAGTCGAAAATCACAGGCCGCTTCACCGAGATCATCTCGCGGATCTTGTCGTCCAGCTCGGCGGGGCTCTCGGCGCGCAGGCCCACGCAGCCGAAGGCTTCGGCCATCTTCACGAAGTCCGGCAGGCTGGCCGAGTAAGAGTGCGAATAGCGCTCGCCGTGCAGCAACTGCTGCCACTGGCGCACCATCCCCATCCACTCGTTGTTGAGGATGAAGATCTTGATCGGCAGGTCGTGCTGCACCGCCGTCGACATCTCCTGCATGGTCATCTGCACGCTGGCGTCGCCGGCGATGTCGATGACGAGCGCGTCGGGATGGGCGACCTGGACGCCCACCGCGGCCGGCAGGCCGTAGCCCATGGTGCCCAACCCTCCCGACGTCATCCAGTGATTGGGCGCGTCGAAGTGGAAGAACTGGGCGGCCCACATCTGATGCTGGCCGACCTCGGTGGTGACATAGACGTCCCGCCCCTTGGTCAGCTCATAGAGGCGCTGGACCGCGTGCTGCGGCTTGATGAGCTTGTCGTCCTGCCGGTAGCGGAAGGAATCCCGCGCCCGCCAGGCGTCTATCTGCCGCCACCAGTCGGCCATGGCGCCCTTGTCGGGCTTGTAGCCGCGGCGCTTCCAGGCCTCGATCAGGTCGCTCAGCACCTCGCCCGCATCGCCCACCAGGCCCACCTCGGCGCGCACGTTCTTGCCGATCGAGGCGGGGTCGATGTCGATGTGGATCTTACGCGAGGTGGGCGCGAAGGCGTCCAGGCGGCCGGTCACCCGGTCGTCGAAACGCGCGCCCACCGCCACCATGACGTCGCAGTCGTGCATGGCGTTGTTGGATTCGAAGGAGCCGTGCATCCCCACCATCCCCAACCACTTAGGGTCGGAGGCCGGGAAGGCCCCCAGGCCCATCAGGGTGGAGGTGACCGGCGCGCCGGTGAGTTCGGCCAGTTCGCGCAGCAGCGCCGCGGCGCGCGGGCCCGCGTTGATCACGCCGCCCCCGGTGTAGAGGATCGGCCGCCGGGCGCTGGCGAGCAGCGCCGCGGCTTCGGCGACGCGGCCGGCGTCGGCCTTGGTGCGCGGCGCGTAGTCGTGGGCGAACTTCACCGCGTCCGGCTTCTGGTAGGCGGCCTTGGAGAACTGCACGTCCTTTGGGATGTCGATGACCACCGGGCCCGGCCGTCCGGCGGTGGCGATGTGGAAGGCCTCGTGCAGCACGCGCGGCAGATCATCCGCCGACTTCACCAGGTAATTGTGCTTGGTGCATGGGCGGGTGATGCCGATGGTGTCGCATTCCTGGAAGGCGTCGGTGCCGATCAGATGGGTCGCCACCTGGCCGGTGATCACCACCAGCGGGATGGAATCCATCAGGGCGTCGACGATGCCGGTCACCGCATTGGTGGCGCCGGGCCCGGAGGTCACCAGGACCACGCCCGGCTTGCCGGTGGAGCGGGCGTAGCCTTCGGCGGCGTGGGTCGCGCCCTGCTCGTGACGCACCAGGATGTGGCGCAGCTTGGGCTCGGCGTAGAGCGCGTCGTAGATCGGCAGCACCGCGCCGCCCGGATAGCCGAAGATCACCTCCACCCCCTGGTCGAGCAGGGCGCGTACGACGATCTCGGCTCCGGTCAGGGTCTCTTGCTGGGCTTCGATAGTCTTGTGGGCGGTCATGGCGGGCGACCTTTGCGGAGACTGAACAATGAAAAATGGGACAATAAAAAAGGCCCGTGAGGGCCTGGCACGAGCGACCGTCGAGGGCCGACGCGGGGTCGGTCCTTAGAGCGGTCGCCTTACGAGTACGAGGACGGTGCGCAACGCGTTTCCCCTGAAAAATGCAGACGAGCCGTTTCGCATGCCCGCCCCAGTGCGTCAAGGTGGAGGGGCGTCCAGGCGGGCGTTCAGCCCAGCAACAGCGTCTCCGCTTCGGTCCACTGCGAGTCGGCATCCGCCGCGGCGATCTGCGGCCAGTCCGCCATCTGTCCACGCATCCAGGTGAGCTGGCGCTTGGCGTAGCGGCGGGTCTCGCGCTGGGCGGCGGCGAGCGCCTCGGCAAGCGGGGTCTCGCCGCGGAGGTGGGCGGCCAGCTCGCGCACCCCGACAGCCTTCATCGCCGGCAGCGTCAGGTCGAGGCCTCGGGCGAGGAGCTCGCGGACCTCTTCCAGCGCGCCGGCCTGCAGCATCGCCTCAAGGCGGGCGTCACAGCGCGCGTACAGCGCCGCCCGCGGGGGAGCCAGCGCGACGCCCGTCCAGCTGTCGTTCAGCGCCGGCGGCGCGCCCGTCTCGCGCCAGTCCGTGAGGGCGACGCCCGTGGCGGCGAACACCTCCCACGCGCGCACCAGCCGCTGCTGGTCGCCGGACGAGATGCGCGACTCGGCGGCGGGATCGGCCTTCGCCAGGCGGACGCGGAAGGCGGCTTCGCCGATGCGCGCATAGTCGGCCTCCGCCTCGCGGCGGGTGCAGACGGGGATCTCGGGGGTTTCCGCCAGGCCTCGAGTCAGGGCCCGGAAATAGAGGCCCGTGCCCCCGACCACCACGGCAGGCCGGCCTCGCGCCTCGATCTCCGCCAAGATCGCCGTCGCCGCGCGCAACCAGCGTCCGACCGACCAGCCGTCGGCGGCGTCGGCCACGCCGAACAGGTGATGGCGCGCGCGCGCCTCTTCTTCGGCCGAGGGGCGGGCGCTCAGGATGCGCAGGTCGCGGTAGAGCTGCATGGAGTCGGCGTTGACGATCTCCGCGCCCGTCTGCTCGGCCAGACGCAGCGCCAAGGCCGACTTGCCGCTTGCCGTGGGGCCTGCGATCAGCCAGATGCGGCGCGCCATGGAACTTGTGCTGACCCTCGTGAGCCCGGATGCCGGGACGTTGCCTGCGGCCCAGGCCGCCGTGCAACTAGCGCTCGCAAGAGCCGGCGCCAGCGTCAAGACGCAGGAGGAGCTCGGCCCGGGCGCTCTGGACCTTTACCTGGAGGGCGAGCTCGGCGCCGTCCGCAAGCTCGCTCCGGGCGCCGTCGCCCATCATCCCGTCGACGTCTGCGTCCAGCCCATCGTCCAGCGCCGCAAGCGCCTGCTGGTCGCGGACATGGATTCCACCATCATCAACGTCGAGTGCCTTGATGAGCTGGCCGACTTCGCCGGGCTGAAGGCGGAAATCTCGGCCATCACCGAGCGCGCCATGCGCGGCGAGCTGGAGTTTGAGGGCGCGCTGCGCGAGCGGGTCGGCATGCTCAAGGGCCTTTCGCTCGACGCCCTGCAACAGGCCTATGACCAGCGGGTGCGGCTCAACCCCGGCGCACGCACGCTGGTCCGAACCATGGGCGATCACGACGCGCGCTGCGTCCTCGTGTCGGGCGGCTTCACCTACTTCACCAGCCGGGTGGCCAAGGCGGCGGGCTTCCACGACGACCGCGCCAACACCCTCATCACGGCGAACGGCGCGCTGACCGGGGCGGTGGGCGAGCCGATTCTGGGCCGGGAGGCCAAGCTGGCGGCGCTTCGGCAGGAGGCCGCGGGCCTCGGCGCGTCCCCGGAGGCCGCGCTCGCCGTGGGCGACGGCGCCAACGACCTGGCCATGATCGAGGCCGCGGGTCTGGGCGTCGCCTATCGCGCCAAGCCGGTGGTGGCGGCCCAGGCGGACGCCAAGGTCGATCATGCCGACCTCACGGCCCTGCTGTACTTCCAGGGCTACCGCGCCGACCAGTTCGTGACCGACTAGCCATGGGCTTCCCGCGTCCCGTCCGGGCGGTGGTGTTCGACATGGACGGCCTGCTGGTCGACAGCGAGCAGGTTGTCTACGCCGCCATGCGCGCCGCCGCCGAGGGCCTGGGGACGGAGATGCCGTTCGACCTCTTCAAACGCCTGGTGGGTCTGCCGGGCCACGCCAGCGACCTGATCGTGCTGGAGCATTTCGGCCCCGGCTTCGACCTGGCGGAATGGCGCGACCGGGTGTCCGGCCATTTCGTCGAGATCGCCGGCGCGGGCGTGGCGCTGAAGGCGGGCGTGGTGGAACTGCTGGACGCGCTCGACCATCTGGATCTGCCGCGGGCCATCGCCACCTCGTCCACCCGAGGCGCGGTGGAGCACAGCCTGGGCCCGCATGGGCTGCTGCAGCGGTTCGGCGCGGTGATCAGCCGCGAGCTGCAGACCCGCCACAAGCCGGACCCGGAGCCCTTCCTGTTGGCCGCCCAGGCGCTGGGGGTCGATCCCGCCGCCTGCGTGGCCCTGGAGGACAGCCACAACGGCGTCCGCGCCGCCGCCGCGGCCGGCATGATGACCGTGATGGTCCCGGACCTGCTCGACCCCACCGACGAGATGCGCGATCTCGCCCTGCACATCGTGCAAGACCTGCACGAGGTGCGGGCGATGCTTCGAACGCCTGCTGAGTCTCGCGAAGGTTACGAGCAAAGCTGAGCGGCGACGGCTGTTCGCGACGTGATTGATTTCCCGATTCAGCTTGGGTCCCGGCTTTCGCCGGGATGAGCGGAGTTGTTCAGCGTCCGCCCGCGCCGCGCTGGAAGAAGCGGAAGAAGTCGCTGTCGGGGGTCAGCACCATTGTGGTGTCGCCTTGGCCGAGCGCGGTGTCGTAGGCCTGCATCGAGCGCCAGAAGGCGGCGAAGCGCGGATCCTTGCCGTAGGCGCGCGCGTATATGCGCGTGCGCTGGGCGTCGCCCTGGCCGCGGGTGGTCTCGCCCTCCTCCTGGGCGGTCGCCAGGGTGATGGTCACCTCCTTGTCGGCGCCGGCGATGATCTCGCGCTTCTGCTGTTCGCCCACGGCGCGGATCTGCGCCGCCTCCTGCTGACGGGCCGTCTGCATGCGGCGGTAGACGGCGGCCTGGTTGGCGGCCGGCAGGTCGGCGCGCTTGATGCGCAGGTCGATCACCTGGATGCCGAAGCGGCTGGCCTGAGCGCGGCGCGCCACGTCCAGCTTGGTCTGTTGCATCAGTTCGGCGCGGTGGCCGGAGATGATGTCGCTGGAGGTGGTCTGGCCCAGCACCTGGCGCAGCGACGAGTTGACCAACGGCTCCAGCCGGGCGGCGGCGGTGCGGTCGTCGCGCAGGGTGCGGTAGTACTGCAGCGGGTCGGCGATGCGGTAGCGCAGGAAGGCGTCGACCACTAGGCGCTCCTGGTCGGCGGAAATCACTTCCTCCTGGTCGGCTTCGAGGCCCAGGTTGCGCCGATCGAACTTGATCACCTGCTCCAGGAACGGCGCCTTGACGCTCAGGCCCGCGCCGCCCTGTCCGAGCGCGTGGATGACCCGCACCGGTTCGCCGAAGCGGACCACCACGGCTTCCTCGCGCTGATCGACGATGAAGAAGGTGTTCATCAGGACGACGAGGGCGACGAAGCCCGGGATCGCCCAACGCCAGATGCTGTAGCTCATTGGGCGGGCCTCGCGGGATGCGCCTGAGGGGCTTCGCCCTGGGCTTGCGGCGGGACTTGCGAGTCGGCCGGCGCTGCGGGCCGCCGCAGGGCGTCGGGGGGGAGGACGATGGGCGCGGTCGCGCCCTTTGCGCCGACGATCACCTTGTTGGACCGGTTCAGCACCCGCTCCATGGTCTCCAGATAGAGCCGCTCGCGGGTGACGGCGGGCGCGCGCCGGTATTCGGCGTAGACCTGATCGAAGCGTGCGGCCTGGCCGACGGCCTCGCGCACCGACTGCTCGCGGTACGCCTGGGCGGATTGGACGATCTTGGCCGCGTCGCCCTTGGCTTCATTGATCACCCGGTTGCGATAGGTGTTGGCCTCGTTGACCGCGCTCTCGGCGTCCTGGCCGGCGTTCGCGACCTCGCGGAAGGCGGCGACGACCTCTTGCGGCGGGTTGGCCGAGCGGATCTGCACCTCGACCACGCTCACACCCGCGCCCCAGGCGTCGAGTGTCTTTTGCATCAGCTCGGCGGATTGGATCTGCACCTGCCCGCGGCCGCGGGTGAGGATCTGCTGCAGGGGCATCTTGCCCACCACCTCACGCATGGCGCTCTCGGCCACCGCCTTCACCGCCTCGTCGGGGTTGCGGGTCGAGAAGACATAGGCCTTGGCGTCGGCGACCCGCCAAGTGACGCTGAAATCCAGATTGATGATGTTCTCGTCGCCGGTGAGCATCAGGCTTTCCTGCGGCACGTCGGCCTCGGACGAGCCGCCGATGTCGATGCGGTTCAGCGAGGTCACCGCCACCTTCTCCGCACGTTCGATCGGCGCCGGCAGGTGGTAGCGCAGGCCCGACCCCTCGGTGCGGGAATAGGCGCCGAAGGTGGTGACCACGGCGGCTTCGTTCGGCTGGACCACATAGAGGCCCGACAACGCCCAAAGCGCCGCCACCACGCCCGCGCCGATCGCCACAGCCCGAGGCCGCAAGCCGCCCGGGCCGCCCAGCGAGCCCTGCAGCCGGCGCTTGATCCGGTCGATGCCGGCGTTCAGGTCCGGCCCTTCCGACGGGGGGCGTTGCGGGCCGCGTGCGGGCCGGCGCGGCGGCTCGCGTCGATCATCGTCGCCTGGAGGCGGCGATCCCCAGGGGCCGGGGTTGGCGTTGTCGTTCCAAGGCATCGGCCGGGCAGCGTCTCGCTCTAACCTGCGTCCAGGGCGGGACCGCGTCGCACAGGCCGTCGTGTCGGGCTTGTAAACCGGCGCTGTCCGCCGGATATGAGGCCCCGACTTCCTGGAAGCAAGCCGGACGCGCAATGAGCGAAGGCGTTCTACCCGACAAAGCCATGGTTCTCGCCGCGCTGGACGGCGTGCGCGACCCGCGCAGCGGCAAGGGCTTGGCCTCCGCGGGCCTGGTCCGTGGCCTGATCCTGCGCCACGACCGCGTCGCCTTCATGCTGGAGCCGCCGGAGGCGGACGTCGAGCTCTACCGGCCGGTGCGGGACCAGGCCGAAGCGGTCCTGGCCCGCGTCACCGGTCTGAAGGCCCAGGTGGTGCTCACCGCCGAGACGACCGCGCCATCGCCGCCTGCCGGCGTCGGCCGCCGCGCGCGGGTGGCGGACGACCCCGGCGCCCGCCCGAGCCGCCTGCCCGAGGCCGAGCGGCCCGCGCACGTGCGGCGCGTCATCGCCGTGGCCAGCGGCAAGGGCGGGGTGGGGAAATCGACGGTGTCGGTCAACCTGGCGGCGGCCTTCGCACGGCTTGGACTGAGGGCGGGCCTGCTCGACGCCGACATCTATGGCCCATCGGCCCCGACGATGATGGGGATTGAAGGCGAGCCGACCTTCGATGCGGACAAGCGGCTCAATCCGCTGGAGGCCTGGGGCGTCAAAGTCATGTCCATCGGCTTCATCGTCGAGCCGGGCGACGCCGCCATCTGGCGTGGTCCCATGGCCAGTTCGGCGGTCCGCACCCTGATCGGGTCCAATTGGGGGACGAAGGCCGAGCCGCTCGACGTGCTGGTGGTGGACCTGCCCCCGGGCACCGGGGATATCCAGCTCACCATCGTCCAGCGCCTGGTGCTGGACGGCGTCGTGGTCGTGACGACCCCGCAGGAGGTGGCCCTCGCCGACGCCCGCCGGGCGATCGCCATGTTCCGCAAGAGCGGGACGCCGATCCTGGGCCTAGTCGAGAACATGGCCTATTTCGCCGACCCCGCCTCGGGCGCGCGCATACCGATCTTCGGCGAGGGCGGAGGCGCGGCGGAGGCCCAGCGCCAGGGCGTCGCGCTGCTGGGCGAGGCGCCGCTTGACATCCGGCTGCGGGAATCCTGCGACGCGGGTCGGCCGCTCGTCGCCGTCGACCCCGACAATCCGGCGGCTCAGGCTTTCCTGGCGATCGCCAAGGCGCTGCTTTAGCGGCGCTCCGACGCCTCCGCGTCGCGGGCGTCCAGGGCGCGCCGGATCTCGGCGTGGCGGCGGTGGTCCAGGCGATAGCCCACGAAGCAGAGGCCGCCCGCCATCACGAAGACCATCGGACCTGCCAGGAAGGCGACCTCCAGGGCCTGAAGGGCGCGCGCCGAGTTCACCGCGCCTTCCCGGGCGTCGAAGCCGATCCGGTCGAGGACGTGGAAGGTGAGGAACAGGGCGATCGCCGTCGCCAGCTTGGTGGTGGCGTTGGTGAGGGCGAACATCAGGCCGGTGCTTTCGTGGCCGTGGTCCAGGCGAGCCTCGTCGGCGATGTCGGCGGTCAGCGCACGGATGGCCACGTTGAAGCCGGCGAACGCCGCCCCGGCCACCGACATCAGGCCGGCGGCCAAGGCGAAATCGGCTTGGCGCAGCAAGCGGGTGGCGACCAGGCATAGGGCGAACAGGCTGGTGCTGGCGATCAGCGCCCGGTGCTTGCCCGCCCGCCTGGCCAGCGCCGAGGCCGCCGGCGCGCCGATCAGGCCGGAGGCGAGGTAGATGAGCAGCAGCAGATTGGCCGCGGTCGTGGAGAACCCGCGCACCAGAGTGAAGTCGTAGATGTAGAGGGCGCCCATCCAGTGCGGGCCCATCTGGATCAGCAGATCGGCCCCCAGGAGGCGCACCACGTTCCCTCGCTTCAGCAGCGCCAGGTAGTCCGACAGGCCGAATCGCTGCGCGTGATCGGGCGTGATCCGTTCCGGCGTACGCGCCATGATCAGGGTGGCGACCGGCGCGACCACGATCACGAAGCCGATCATCGCCTCGACGCCCTGCGCATCGGTGTAGCCCAGCCGGCTCATTGTCACCGGAACCAGCAGCACCGCCACGGCGCCCACCACGCCCGTGGCCGTCAGGGCGGCGAAGATGCGCGACCGCTCATGGTAGTTGGTGGCGAGCGTCGCGGCCCAGGAAAGCTGGGCCAGGTACAGCCACGAATAGCCCAGGAACAGGACCAGCAGGACCGCCACCAGCCCCGCCTGGCCGAGGGGCGCGGGGGGCCGGATCAGGAGGTACAGCGCCGCCATCAGCACAGGCGCCCCGGCCAGCGTCCAGACGCGGTAGCGGCCCAGGCGGGTGCGGGTGCGGTCCATGGCCAGGCCCAGCAGCGGATCGAGGGGAATGTCGATCGCCCGCACCAGGGCGAAGGCCGTTCCCACCGCCGCGAGGCTCAGTCCCATATGGGTCGCGAAATAGCGGGGCAGGTGGACGCTCAGCGCGATCTGCAGGGCGTAGATCGCCAGTTGCGGCGCCGCGAAGGCGAGCAGGGCGGGCCTAGAGAGCCTGCGGCCCGCGGTGCTGCCCTCCACCTTGTCCTCCCGCCCCGTGATCCGCCTCCGCATAGCACGAATCGTAGGGACGTCGGCGCGGCGGAGTGAGGCGCTAGGACACCCTGCTCCCCTTGCGGGAGAAGGACCGCTTCAGGTCGCGATCAGCTCGCGGCCGATCAGGAAGCGGCGGATTTCGTTGGTGCCGGCGCCGATGTCGTAGAGCTTGGCGTCGCGCAGGTAGCGTTCGACCGGAAATTCCCTGGTGTAGCCCGCCCCGCCCAGGGCCTGGACCGCTTCCAGGGCCACGCGCACCGCGCTCTCGCTGGCCATCAGGATCGCGCCGGCGGCGTCGAAGCGGGTGGTGCGGCCGGCGTCGCACGCTCGCGCCACGGCGTAGACGTAGGCCCTGGCCGAGCTCAGCGCGACATACATGTCGGCCACCTTGCCCTGCATGAGCTGGAAGTCGCCGATGGGGCGGCCGAACTGCTTGCGCTCGCGCACATAGGGAAGCACCACGTCGAGGCAGGCCTGCATGATGCCCAGCGGCCCGGCCGCCAGGACGGCGCGCTCGTAGTCCAGCCCGCTCATCAGCACCCGCAGGCCCTCGCCGACGGCGCCCAGCACGTTCTCCTCGGGGACTTCGCAGTCGTTGAACACCAGCTCGGCGGTGTCGGAGCCGCGCATGCCCATCTTGTCCAGCTTTGGGCCGGCGGAGAGGCCCTTGAAGCCGCGCTCGAGGACGAAGGCGGTGACGCCGCCATTAGCCGCCTCGGGATCGGTCTTGGCGTAGACCACGGCCACGTCGGCGTGCGGGGCGTTGGTGATCCAGAACTTGGCGCCGTTCAGCACATAGCGGTCGCCGCGTTTCTCGGCGCGCAGCCGCATGGAGACCACGTCGGAGCCGGCGTCGGCCTCGCTCATGGCCAGCGAGCCGACGTGCTCGCCGCTGATCAGCCTGGGCAGGTATCGGCGCTTCTGCGCCTCGGTCCCCCAGCGGCGGATCTGGTTCACGCAGAGGTTGGAGTGGGCGCCATAGGACAGGCCGACGGAGGCGGAGGCGCGGGAGACCTCCTCCATCGCCACCACATGCTCCAGATATCCCAGGCCCAGCCCGCCGAACGCCTCCTCGACGGTGATGCCGTGCAGGCCCAGCTCGCCCATCCGCTGCCACAGCTCGCGCGGGAAGGCGTTGTCGCGATCGATTCCGGCGGCGCGCGGCGCGATCTCGGCGGCCGCAAAGCGGGCGGTGGTCTCGCGGATGGCCTCGGCGGTCTCGCCGAGGTCGAAGTCCATCGGGGGTTGCGTTTGGCTCATGGCCGGCCGCCCGCCCAGGTCCTCAGGGCCGCTGCTTCATCCCGGCGAACTCCATCACCTGCTCGGCGACGGTGGTGAGCGCCCAGGCGTCCTTAGGATTGCGGCAGGCGCCCTCGCTGTCGAACAGACCCTCGGTGGAGTTCAGCGCCGCGCCGAACGGGGTGGGCCAGCCGCGCATGGCGTGGATGATCGCCCGCAGCGCGGCCAGGGTGCTGCCGGTGGCCTGCCAGCCGTAGGCGGTGACGATGGCGCCGACGGGCCGGCCGTGGAAATAGGGCGCGCCGTCCTTGGCGGTCAGCTCCAGGGTGTCCAGGGCGTTCTTCACCACGCCTGAGATCGAGCCGTGGTAGCCGGGGCTGGCGATGATGAAGCCGTCGGCTTGGCGGCAGGCGTCCACCAGGTCCTGCTGCGAGGCCGTGATGTCGCCAGGGCGAGGGTCGAAGATCGGCAGAGTGGCCAGGAACTCGCCGCCGAAAAGCCGCGTGCGCGCGCCGGCCGCCTCGCAGGCCTTCAGGCTGCAGACCAGCGCGGTCTCGGTGGTGGAGCCGGCGCGGACCGTGCCGCCGATGCCCACGATCAAAGGCGTCTTGCGATCGGCCATGTCCACGTCTCTTCCCTTTCGCGCCTGTGCGTCGCCGGCCTGCTCCTTGATCCAAGAGCGTCAGGCCTGCAAGCGCCGCGTATGCCTCACTGTTCTCGCCGAGGCCAGCCGGCAGCGGGCGGGACCAATCTGGCGCCGCTCTTGCGTTAACCCTGTTCGTGGTTCCGCGCAAAAAGGGGCGACGTTGAAAAGGCTTGAGAAAATCGTCCATGCGAGTGGCGGGCGCGAAATCGTCCCGGCAGTTTCCGCCGGATCGCGCAGCCTTTGCCGGGCGGGGGGTTGAGCCGTGAGCCTGAACCTCACCCTTCGCACGGCGCTCAGCGGGCTGAACGCCGCCCAGGTCGGCCTTCGCTCCGTCTCGGACAACATCGCCAACGTCAACACCCCGGGCTACGTCCGCACGACGGTGAACCAGCAGCCCCTGGTGGTCGGGGGAACCGGCGCGGGCGTGACGGTCGACGGGCTCAAGCGCCTCGCCGACCAGTACCTCGAAGCCGCGAGCCAGGTCGCAGGCGGCGAGGCGAACCGCTGGAGCGCCTATTCGCAGAACCTCGACAACGCCCAGGGCCTCTTCGGCGACCCGTCGACCAGCAACGCCTTCTTCAGCGGGCTGGACCAGGTGTTCGCGGCCTTTTCCGCCGCGGCGAACGACCCTGCCTCGACCCTCCTGCGCCGGCAGGCGATCGGCGACGTGCAGAACTTCCTCGGCGACGCCCAGCGCATCAACGACCAGCTCAATGCGCTGTCCGGCACGATGGACAGCCGCATCTCCTCCGATGTGAGCCGGGCCAACGACCTGCTGCGCCAGATCGATGCGCTCAACAGCGAGATCAGCCGCGCCAAGCTGGTGAGCCAGGATTCGTCGGGGGCGGAGAACAAGCAGGCCCAGCTGGTCAACGAGCTGACGGGCCTTATCGGCGCCAAAGTGTCCCAGCGGTCCGGCGGCGGCGTCGATATCCGCTCGCCGGAGGGGGTGAAGCTGGCCGGCGACGGCGCGGCGACCCTTGTCTACAACGCCAGCGCCGCCACGCCCGGCTACATCAGCGTGGCCCCCAGCGACGGCCTGGGGGCGGCCACCCCGATCCAGGTGGCGAGCGGCGAGGTGCGGGGCCTGATGGACCTGCGCAACACCAAGCTGCCGCAGATGAGCGATCAGCTCGGGGAGTTCGTCCAACGCGCCGTCCAGGCCCTGAACGACGCGCACAACGCCTCGAGCTCGACGCCGCCGCCGGCGTCCATGACCGGGCGGAGCACTGGGCTCGACGAGGAGACCGCCGCCAGCAATTTCACCGGCCAGGCGACCTTGGCGATCCTGGATTCCACAGGCGCCGTCCAGCGCACGGTGACCATCGACTTCGACAACAGCCAGCTCAGCGTGGATGGCACGCCCGCAGGCGGCTTCACCCCGGCCACCTTCTCTTCGGACCTTACCTCGGCCCTGGGCGGCCTGGGCACGGTGAGTTTCAGCAACGGAACGATGACGATCGCCTCGGCCGCGCCGGGCTCTGGCGTGGCCATCGACGAGGGCTCCTCGCAGAAGGCCGGGCGCGGCTTCTCCGCCTTTTTCGGACTGAACGACCTCGTCCGCTCGACGGGCGTCGGCTCCTACGACACGGGCCTTAGCGCCTCCGACATGCACGGGTTCACGCCCGGCGACACCATCACGCTTCGGCTCTCGCAGCCCGATGGCAAGCCGATCTGCGACGTGACCGTGCCGGCGCCGGCCGGCCCCACGGTGGGCGACCTCGTCAACGCCTTGAACAGCAACTCCGGCGGCGTCGGCCTCTACGGCCAGTTCAGCCTCGACGCCAATGGTCGGCTGAGCTTTTCCGGCAGCCCGCCGGCGAACGCCACGATCTCGGTGGTGCAGGACCTCACCCAGCGCGCCGGGACCGGCGTCTCGGTGTCGGAGCTGTTCGGCCTGGGCCGCGACCAACGCGCGCTTCGCGCAGGCCAGTACCAGGTGGATCGAACGATCGCGGCGGACCCTAGCAAGCTCGCCTTCGCCAAGCTCGACCTGTCCGTCGCCCCCGGGCAGCCGGCCCTGCGGGCCGGCGACGCCACCGGCGCCCTGGCGCTCGCCGCGGCGGGCGACGTGAACATGAGCTTCGGCGCCGCCGGCGCGCTCGGCGCTTCGACCATGACGGTGTCGCGCTACGCTTCAGAGCTGGCCGGCGCCATCGGCCGCGACTCCGCCGACGCCTCAAGCCGCAAGGATGCCGCCGACGCGATCAAGACCGAAGCCGACAACCGGCTGCAATCCACCGAAAGCGTCAACCTGGACGAGGAGTTGGTGAACCTGACCACCTACCAGCAGGCGTTCAACGCCTCCGCCCGCATGATCCAGGCCACCAAGGACCTGTTCGACGTGCTGGCGGGCCTGATCTGACGGAGTCTTCGCCGTGATCCGCGTCTCCACATCCGGAAACTACGCCACCGTACTGGCGAACCTGATGCGCGCGCAGGGGAGCCAGCTCTTCTACGGCAACCAGGTCGCGACCCAGAAGAAGGGGCAGGACCTTAAGGCCTACGCCACCAGCGCCGACACGCTCACGGCCATGAACACGGTGAAGGCGCGCCTGCAGAGCTATCGCGACCAGAACAACGTCGTCGCCGACCGCCTGGCCAGCCAGGACGCGGCTCTCAATCAGGTCACCGACGCGGCCGGCAAGGTGCGCGAAGCCATCGCCAACGCGCTCGCCACCGGCGACGCCCAGACCTTGATGGAAGAGGTCAAGGCCCAGCTCCAGTCGGCGACGGAGGGGATGAACGCGCGCTACAACGGCAAGTACCTCTTCGCCGGCGGCCAGGTGGACACCAAGCCGGTGACCGTCAACGATCTCAGCGACCTGTCGGGGCCGGTGGCCGTTTCGAGCTTCTTCAAGAACGACAGCTACAAGCTGCAGAACAAGCTGGACGACTCCACCACCATCACTAGCGGCGTGCTGGCCTCCGATATCGGGACCCAGCTGATGAGCGCCTTCCAGGACCTGCAGAATTCGCCCGTCGGACCACTCAACGGACAGCTGACGCCCGCCCAGCAGACCTGGCTCCAGGGCCGGCTCGCCGCCTGGGACGGCGTGCGGACCGACCTGACCGGTCTCACCGCCTCGAACGGCCTGCTGCAGCAGCGGGTGGACACCAGCAAGGAGCGGGTGGCCGCCCAGGACACCACCCTCACCGGGATGCTGGGCGACGTCACCGACGCCGACATGGGCCTGGCCGCGACCCAGCTGCAGATGTCGCAAATGGCCGTGCAGGCCGCGGCCCACGTCTTCCAGTCGCTGCAGGGCTCGTCCCTGCTCAGCATCCTGCCGATGGGCTGACGGGCCGAGCGCCCCTCGCAAATCCGAGCCGCGACAGTTACATAGGCCGCCATGTCGAGCCCAGCTCCGACCCTGGCGGACGCGTCCGACGGCCTGGTGGCGGCCGCGCGCGACGCCGTGCGCCTGCCGGCCGGGACGCGGATCGTGGCGGCGATGTCCGGGGGGGTGGATTCCACCGTCACCGCGGCCTTGCTGGCGAAGTCGGGCTACGATGTGGTCGGCGTCACCCTGCAGCTCTACGACCACGGCGCAGCGATCCAGAAGAAGGGCGCCTGCTGCGCCGGCCAGGATATCCACGACGCCCGCACCGCTGCCCAGGCCATCGGCATCCCGCACTACGTGCTGGACTACGAAAGCCGCTTCCGCGCCGAGGTGATGGAGGATTTCGCCGACGCCTACCTGCGGGGCGAGACGCCGATCCCCTGCGTGCGCTGCAACCAGACCGTCAAGTTCCGCGACCTGCTGGACGTGGCGCGCGACCTTGGGGCGGCGGCCATGGCCACCGGCCACTATGTGCGCCGCGAGGCGGCTGCCTCCGGACCCGAGCTGCACCGCGCCGTCGATCCGGCGCGCGACCAGAGCTACTTCCTGTTCGCCACCACGGCCGAGCAGCTGGAGGGCCTGCGCTTCCCGCTGGGCGGCCTGCCCAAGCCGCTGGTCCGCCGCGCCGCCGCCGAGCTCGGCCTGGCGGTGGCGGACAAGCCGGACAGCCAGGACATCTGCTTCGTGCCGGAAGGCCGCTACACCACGGTGATCGACCGTCTGCGTCCGCAGGGGGCCGAGCCCGGCGACATCGTCCACCTGGACGGGCGGGTGCTGGGCCGCCACGAGGGCGTGACCCGCTACACCATCGGCCAGCGCCGGGGGCTGAACGTGGCCGTGGGCGATCCCTTGTTCGTGGTGCGGATCGACGCCGAGGCGCGGCGGGTCGTCGTGGGCCCGCGTGAGGCGCTGCTGACCCGCGCCCTTCGACTGAAGGAGACCAACTGGATCGGCGACGGCGCCTCCATCGCCGAGGCCTGCACGGCCGGCCGGCCGGTGCTAGCCCGGGTGCGCTCGACGCGGGAGCCCGTCGCGGGCCGCCTGGCCGAGGTCGGCGGCGGGGCGGGCGTGGTCTTCGACGGCCTGGAGGAAGGCGTGGCGCCCGGCCAGGCGTGCGCGCTCTACGCTCCGGAAGCGCCCAGCCGGGTGCTGGGCGGGGGCTTCATCGCCGAGGCGGTCCGGGCCGTCTGACGGCGCGTAAATGCGCTTTTTTGCGCCGCAACAGAGTGATAATGCGGGCCATGACCCAAACCTCCGACCCTGTCGTCATCGCCGCCTACGCCCGCACGCCCATGGGCGGCTTCCAGGGCGCCCTGTCCGCCGTGAAGGCGACCGAACTGGGCGCCGCCGCGGTCCGGGCCGCCGTGGAGCGGGCCGGCGTCGCGCCTGACGCGGTGGAGCAGATCTATATGGGCTGCGTGCTGCAGGCGGGGCTCGGCCAGGCGCCGGCGCGGCAGGCGGCGCTGGGCGCAGGGCTTCCCACCTCGGTCCAGGCCACCACCCTCAACAAGATGTGCGGCTCGGGGATGCAGTCGGCCATAGTGGCCGTCGACAGCCTGGTGGCGGGGACGGTCGACGTGGTGGTCGCTGGCGGCATGGAGAGCATGTCGGGCGCGCCCTATCTGCTGGCCAAGCACCGGGCCGGCGCGCGGATCGGCCACGACACCGTCTACGACCACATGATGCTGGACGGGCTTGAGGACGCCTACGAGCCCGGCAAGGCCATGGGGGTGTTCGCTGAAGACGTGGCCCGGACCTACCAGTTCACGCGCGAGGCCATGGACGAGTACGCCATCTTGTCGCTGAGCCGGGCCAAGGCGGCGGTGGAAGGCGGCGCCTTCAAGAAGGAGATCGTCCCTGTGGAAGTGGCCACCCGCAAGGGCTCGGTGCTGGTGAGCGACGACGAGCAGCCCCTGAAGGCCGATCCGGCGAAGATCCCCACCCTGAAGCCGGCCTTCGTGAAGGACGGCGCGGTCACCGCGGCCAACTCCTCGTCGATCTCGGACGGCGCCGCGGCCCTGGTGCTGACGCGGGAGTCGGTCGCCCGCAAGCTGGGCATGAAGGTGGTCGCCCGGGTGGCGGGCCACGCGGCCCACGCCCACGAGCCGAGCCTCTTCACCACCGCGCCGGTGTCGGCGATCCGCAAGGCCCTGTCGCGTGCGGGCTGGACCAAGGACGAGGTGGACCTCTTCGAGGTCAACGAGGCGTTCGCGGTGGTGGCCATGATCGCCGAGCGCGATCTCGACATCCCGCGCGAGAAGCTGAACGTGAACGGCGGCGCCTGCGCGCTCGGCCATCCGATCGGTGCGTCCGGCGCGCGGATCATCGCCACCTTGCTTTCAGCCCTGGAAGCGCGCGGGGGCAAGAAGGGCGTGGCCTCCCTGTGCATCGGCGGCGGCGAAGCGACCGCAATGGCGCTCGAGCTGGTCTGACCTTTCGGCCGGCGGCTCAGTCGCGTCCGAGGGAAAAGACGGCCCATTTCCGGTGGACCTTCCCCCCTTGCGGGAGCAGGGTCGCGAGACCCCTCATCCGTCAGCCTTCGGCCGACACCTTCTCCCGCAAGGGGAGAAGGGCGGCGGGGCAGAGGCTTTCTTCCTCAAGGGGAGAAAAACGGGAAGGTCAGCCTGCGGCGGCTCCGCCGCGGCGGCGGCGCCTCGCCGGGGCCGGATGCGGCCGGGCGTCCTTGCCGCGGGCGGGGTGAGCCTTCGGCTGCGCATGGTTGCGGTTGTGCTGAGGTTGGCCCCTGGGCGGATGCGGCGCGCGGGCGGCGGCGGGCTCGGGCATGGCGGCGGTCGCCGCGCCCAGGCCGCGGTCGTTGCGGCGGTCGAAGGACGGGATGCGCTGGCGCGTGACCTTCTCGATGTCTTTCAGGAGGCCGCGTTCGTCGTCGGCGCAGAAGGCCACGGCGGAGCCGTCGGCCCCCGCTCGCGCGGTGCGGCCGATGCGGTGCACGTAGGCTTCCGGCACGTTGGGCAGCTCGAACTGGACGACGTGGCTGACCGCGTCGATGTCGATGCCGCGCGCGGCGATGTCGGTGGCGACCAGCGCGCGGACTTCGCCCGCCTTGAACGCCGCCAACGCCCGCTCGCGCTGGCCCTGGCTCTTGTCGCCGTGGATCGAGATGGCCTCGACGCCCACCTGCTCCAGGCCCTTGGCCACGCGGTCGGCGCCGCGCTTGGTGCGGGTGAAGACGATCACGCGCTTGAAGGACCTGTCGTCGAACAGTTCGGCCAGCAGGGCGCGCTTGCGCGTCTGCTCGACGAACAGGACGCGCTGGTTGATCCGCTCGACCGTGGTGGCGGCGGGCGTGACCGAGACCTTGAGCGGGTTCGGGTTGAGGATCTCGCCCGTCAGCTTCTCGATCTCGGCCGGCATGGTGGCCGAGAAGAACAGGTTCTGGCGCTGGCGGGGCAGGAACTTCACGATCCGGCGGATCGGCAGGATGAAGCCCATGTCCAGCATCTGGTCGGCTTCGTCGAGGACGAAGGTCTCGACACCCTCGAGGGTGATGGTCTTTTCCTGGAGGTGGTCGATGAGGCGGCCGGGCGTGGCCACCAGCACGTCGACGCCGGGCGCCAGCGCGCGCATCTGGCCGCCGTACTTCACTCCGCCGAACACCACCGCGACGCTGACGCCGAGGTGCTTGCCGTAGGCCTTGAAGCTCTCGCCGATCTGGGTGGCGAGCTCGCGGGTGGGCGAGAGCACCAGCACCCGGCAGCTGCGGCGTGGCGCGGCCCTGCGGTTCTCCGCGAGGCGGTGGAGGATGGGAAGGGCGAAGGCGGCGGTCTTGCCGGTGCCCGTCTGGGCGATGCCCAGCAGGTCGCGGCCGCCCATGATGCCGGGAATGGCCTGGGCCTGGATCGGCGTCGGCTGGGTGTAGCCCTCGTCCGCCAGCGCCTTGAGAAGCGGCTTGGCGAGGCCGAGGTCGGTAAACTGGGTCAAAAGATATCTTTCACGTATGCGGCGTGCGCCCAGCCGCAGGATTGCGGGGGCGACGGCGCGGGTCGGTTGGGAAGCGCCCCGCGTGATGGGCGATCTATGAGCCGTTATGCGCTCGACAGGCGGACCCTTTGTGAAGGTCCCACGCGGCTGGAGCGCCGGGCGCGTCCGAAGACGCCGCCATCAAATGGGGCGAAACGGGTGTAAAGTCAAATGCTGAAGGTCTTGCGGCTCGGGCTGTTGCCTTTTGCCGCGCGCCCCGCGATGGCTGGGCGATGGCCGAACAACCCCTGCTTCTGGTCGCCGCGGCGGCCCTCATCGACGCCGACGGCCGGGTGTTGATCTGCCAGCGTCCGGAAGGAAAAGCGCTGGCCGGCCTTTGGGAGTTTCCCGGCGGCAAGGTGGAGGCGGGCGAGACGCCGGAGGCCTGCCTGATCCGCGAGCTTCACGAAGAGCTGGGCGTGGTCGTCGCTCACGCCTGCCTGGCGCCCTTCGTCTTCGCCAGCCACAGCTACGATAGCTTCCATTTGCTGATGCCGCTCTACCTCTGCCGCCGTTGGGAGGGCCAGATCGTCGCCCATGAGCACCAGGCCATCGCCTGGGTGAAGCCGAACAGGCTGGGGGACTATCCCATGCCGCCGGCCGATGCGCCGCTGGTGGCCTGGCTTCGGGACTGCATCTGATGCGGCAGGCGGCCACCACGCTGGTCGTCCCCACCCAGGGACGCGGGTTGGTGGAGATCACCCGCGAGGTTCGCGCCTGGACGGCCGAACAGGGCCTGAAGACCGGCCTGCTCACCCTCTTTTGCCGACATACCTCCGCGTCCCTGCTGATCCAGGAGAACGCCGATCCCGACGTGGCGCGGGACCTGGAGGACTATTTCGCCAGGCTCGCGCCGGAAAGCGGCGCCTACCGACATCAGGACGAAGGCCCGGACGACATGCCCGCCCATTTGCGGGCGGCGCTGACGGCGGCGCAGCTCTCGATTCCGTTGATCGACGGCGCCCTGGCGTTGGGGACTTGGCAAGGGGTCTGGCTGTTCGAGCACCGCGCGCGACCCCACCGGCGCGAGGTCGCCCTGCATCTGCTGGGCGCGTGATCCGTCCCTATCGGCGATAGTTTGCGCGGGTGATGCGCGGCCTTTCCTCGGCGGCGTCGGCGACGCATTGGCCTGGGTCGATGAGGGCGTGCTGGCCGAGGCAATAGATGTCCTCGTAGTGCGGCCGGGCGCTGGCCAGGCATTGATAAAGGTTGAGCTTGGCCATGCGCAGGCACGACGCCGAGCGCGGCTCTGACATCAGCGCGTGGCCGCGCCCCTCCTGGCCGAGAACGCTGAGCGCGGCCAGGGCCACGCCCCGCGTCACCACCGGACTGACGTCGCCCGACCGGGAGCCGCCGGCGGCGAGCGACGCACGCAGGCTGGCGGCGTCGCCGGCTTGGGGCCGATAGCCGGCCGCGGAAATGCGTTTGACCTCGGCCAGCCGCGCGGCCGGCCGCGGAACCGCCGCCTTCGACCAGGCCTGCCGCTGCACCTTGTAGGCTGCGCGCTTCACCCGCTCGCCGGTTCCCGACAAGGCCGCGCCTTCACGTATCAGGGCGCCGCCCGCGCGCCGCGCAGCGGCCTGGGCGCCCGGCACAGCCAAGACGGCGTCGGGATCGGCGGCCAGGCGCCGGGCGAGGTCGCCGGTTCGGGCCTGACGGCGCACGCCGTCGACGAAGCCGGGTTCCTGAAGGGCCGCCAGGGCGGCGTAGGCGATCATGCCGGCTTCGAGCTGCCGCGGCTCGTGGGCCGCGCCCGTCTGCAGAGCCTGGTTGACCTCGCCGCCGCTGGAGAACGCGGGATCGATGTCCTGGCCCTTCCGCATGAAGCTCTCGAACGCCATGGCCTGGCCTTGCAGGGCGCCGCCGGTCGGCGCGGGCGCTTCGGCGCGAGGCTGGATCGAGGGCTTGGTCCCGCTCGCGCAGCCGACGAGGACCAGGATCGCGGCGGCTGCGCCGCTCGCGGCTAGGAATTTGGACGCCACTTAAAGCTCCCGACATCTCAGGAGCCCCCCAAGCGTCACTGTAGGCCGAAGCCTGGGCGACGCCGCCGTGGTCGGTTGTCACGCCGCAGGCTTGATGAAGGGTTAAGCGGGCGTCCAACCGGTGAGGGTGAGGATCTCGAACGTCGCCGGAACGCGCCCGTCGGGGTGGGCGAAGCGCTCGGCGTAGATGGCTGCGGCGCGCGCCAGGAGCGCGCGGGTCAGCGCCCGCGGGTGCCGCTCGGCGAGCACGTTGGTTTCGCCCATCTGGCGCAGGTCCGCGAGCAGGCGGAGCGGATGCTCATAGGTGACCGTGACGCGGTCGACGTCGGCCACGGGCTGGACGAAGCCCGCGCGCTGCAGGAGCGCCGCGGCGTCGGCGGCGTCGGCGAAGGGCGAGACGCGGCTGCCGGCCCCGCCCAGGATCTCGGCCTCGGCGGCGACCAGCGATTGGCGAAGTTCCGTGAGCGTGACGCCGCCCAGGAAGGCGCCGATGAACAGCCGGTCCGGCTTCAGGGCGCGCCGAACTTGGATCAGCGCGCCCACCACGTCGTTGGTCCAGTGCAGGCCGAGCGTCGAGACCACCAGATCGAAGCTGGCGTCGGCGAAGGGCAGGCGCTCGTCGTCGGCCACCACCCGAAGGCCGCCGCGGCCCGCCAGCATGGGCAACGACAGGTCGGCCTCGGCCAGGGCGCCGATCTGGACGTCCTGGCTGTTGGCGAGCGCCTGGCGGAACAGGCCGGTGCGGGCGGAAAGGTCGAGGGCCAGGGGAAAGCCGCGCTTCACGACCGCCAGCCGCTCGACGACGTCCTCGGCGGCGCGGCGCTTGAGAAAGTCAGCCTGGCCGTATCCGCGCGCGGCGCGGTCGAGCCGCTTGCGGTGCAGGGCGCGATCGAACAGCTTGGGCGGAGCTTGGCCGGGGACGGAGGACATGCGCGCGGAAAATGGCCGGTCTGGAGGCGGTTGGGAACCGGGTCCTCAACTTCGCGCGGCCTGGCGCGGCGCGCTCGACCTGATCTTCCCCACGGACGCCGAGCTGCCGAACGCGGTCGGCGCGCACGGGCTGGCGTCCGAGATCTGGGCGAAGATCCAGTTCATCGACGGGCCTGTCTGCGAGGGCTGCGGCGCGCCCTTCGACTATGACCGCGGCCCAGGCGTGCGCTGCGCCGCCTGCATGGCCAAGCCCAGGGCGTTCGACGCCGCCCGCGCGGCCTGCCTCTACGACGAGGTCTCGCGCGACCCGATCCTCAAGCTGAAGCACGCCGATCGCACCGACCTCGCCCCGCTGCTCGTGCGTTGGCTGAGCCGGGCGGCCGCCGATCTGCTGGCGGAGGCCGAGGCCATAGCCCCGATCCCGCTGCATCGCTGGCGGTTGCTCGGGCGGCGCTACAACCAGGCCGCGGAGTTGGCGCGGCCGCTGGCCAGGTTGTGGGACAAGCCCTATCTGGCCGATGCGCTGGTGCGCCGGCGGGCCACCGACTCCCAGGCCGGCAAATCGGCGTCGGGACGAAGGCGCAACCTCGTCGGCGCCTTCCACGTGCCCGAGCGACGGCGTTTCCAGGTGGAGGGGCGGCGAATTCTGCTGGTGGACGACGTCATGACCACCGGCGCGACTCTCGAGGGATGCGCGCGGGCGCTGAAGCAGGCGGGCGCCTCGCGCGTCGATGTCGCAGTGCTGGCGCGGGTTAACGAGGGCCCGACGCTTCCCATATAGTCGCAACACGCAACGCAACACAGGCGGCCATGGCCCACGTCACCATCTACACCAAGCCCTATTGCCCCTTCTGCATCCGGGCGGTGTCCCTGCTAGAGAAGAAGGGCGTCTCGTTCACCGAGATCGAAGCGGCCTTCGACCCGGACAAGCGGCGGGAGATGATGGAGCGCTCGGGCCGCGCCACCTTTCCGCAGATCTTCATCGGCGAGCGCCACATCGGCGGCTGCGACGAGATGATGGCCCTGGAGCGCGCGGGCGAGCTCGATCCCCTGCTGCAGGCGGCCTGAGCCTGCTCACCGCCCATGCCCGTGCTGACGGCCGCGTCTCAACCGGAGGTTGAGCGGCGGGCGGTCCAGGATCGCTCTCTTGGCGGCGCGGCCGGACTCGCGCGAAACTCGTCCTTCGATGTGGCGGGCGCGAGCGGCGAGGGCGCAGATGGGGCTTCCGGCCTGGTTCGGTCCTTTCCAGCCCCGCCCGAGGCTAGCGGCGGCTTTCGGCGTCGGGCTCGTGGCGGCGGCGGCGTGCCGCGTCCTGTTCGGGCTTCACGGGGCCACGAGCGCGCTTCTGGGATGGGACGCGCTCTGCCTGAGCTTCATCGCCCTGATGACGCTGGGCATGGCCAGGCGCTCGCCCGACGAGATCCGGGCGCGCGCCGCCACCGACGACGAGGGCCGGGCGACCATATTGACCATCGTCCTGACCGCGGCGGTGGCGGCCATCGTCGCCATCGCCCTGGAACTATCGCTCGCCCGGTCGGTCCATGGGCTGGAGCGGGGCCTGCGCATCGGGCTCGCCTTCGCGACCGTGGCCGCGTCCTGGTTCATGGCGCACCTGATCTTCGCCCTGCACTATGCGCACGGCTATTACGACCGGGAGGCCGTGAGCGGGGCGGATTCAGGGGGTCTTCGCTTTCCCGGCGAGGAGGAGCCCGACTATTGGGATTTCCTGCATTTCGCCGTGATCATCGGCGTTGCGGCCCAGACGGCGGACATCGCAATCAGCGCCAAGCGGCTGCGGAGGCTGAACACCGTGCACGCGCTTTTCGCCTTCGCGTTCAACACGGTCGTGGTGGCGCTCACCATCAACCTGCTGGCGGGCCTGTTCGGCTAGCTGCCGCTTGGGAAGAGTCGAAAAGGGGTCGAAGGCGCAGCCGCCGTCCACCCCTTCGATCGGTTGCGAGAGCTCCCGCCGTAGCGGGAGCGTCTTCGCGTCAGCCCATGACCCGCAGGTTGGTCGCGGAGGTCTTGCCGCTGCGGCGATCCTGCTCGAGGTCGTAGGCCACGAGCTGGCCTTCGTTCAGGCCGCGCAGGCCGGCCTGCTCGACGGCGGAGATGTGCACGAACACGTCCTGGCCGCCGCCTTCCGGCTGGATGAATCCGAAGCCCTTGGTCGGGTTGAACCACTTCACCGTGCCCGAGCCCGAGCCCTGGATGGCGCCCGGCTGGCGCGCGCCGCCGCCGAAACCGCCGCCGCCACCGCCACCGCCACCGAAGCTGCGTTCGCCACCGAAGCCGCCGCGACGCTCGCCGCCGCCGAAACCGCCGCCGCCGCCCGCGCGACGCGGAGCCGGAGCGCCTTGGGCCGTCACGACGATCTGGCCCGCGGACAGCTTGCCCGAACGCCGATCTTGCTCCAGCTCGAATTGAACTTGATCACCCTCGTTGAGAGCGTTCAGCCCCGCCTGTTCCACCGCTGAAACGTGGACAAAGACATCAGAGCCGCCGTCGTCGGGTTGTATGAAGCCGAAGCCCTTCGCGGTATTGAACCACTTTACCGTGCCAGTCGCCATTCTCGTAACCTAACCGATATAAAGATCCGCGCCGCCCTCGACGGCCCGGCCGTCGCGTTTGACGAGCCGTGCGCTTTTGTAGCTGGCGAATTGGCGGTAGGCCAGACGCGGCGTGATTCCAGCTTGATTCGGCGTAATTGGCCCCGGTTTGGGCCCCGCCGCTACCAGCGCCGCCCTTCGGCCAGGACGACCAGATGCTCTCCTGCCGGCTCGGCGCCGCTGCGGGGCAGGATGCGGATCCGCCCGGGCTCGACCTTGTTGGCGACCAGATAGGCCAGGACCGCTTCGGCGCGGCGGCGGGCCAACGCATCCTGCTCGGCCGCCGTGCCGTGGGTGTCGGCGTCGGGCTTGATCACCACCGGCGTGGCCGGGTGGCAGAGCAGCCAGGCGACGGCGCCGACGATGGGATGTCCTTCCAGGGGTGGCAGGGCCGCGTCGTCGAAGGCGAAGCCGACCATCACCGGCGAGATGTCGGACAGGGCCGTCGCCGGACAGCCCGCGACCAACGGAGTCTTCGCCCGCGCGCGCGCTTCGAGGACCGCCTGGCTGAGGTGGGGGCGCTCGCGCTTGGTCAGGCAGCCGCCGAGCGCTGCGCCGGCGGCCAGGGTCAGGATCAGCGCGAGGCGAGTGGGACGCATCGGTCTCAGACCAGGGAGCCGTGGCAGTGCTTGAACTTCCGGCCCGAGCCGCAGGGGCACGGAGCGTTCCGGCCCGTCTGGTCCCAGCCCTCCGGCAGCGAGGTCACGGGCAGGGCCGCGCGCTGGTCAGCCGGCAGGCCGTCGGGGATGGCGCCCATCTGCGCGACGTTCTCACCGGTCAGGGGATCGAGGTGGATCTCCTGGAAGCCGCCCGCAGGGAACGGCGCAGGTTCTTCGAAGGTGAACTCCACGGTCATCAGCCAGCGGGTCACGTTCTGGCGCACGTCCACCAGCAGCTTTTCGAACAGGGAGAAAGCCTCGGTCTTGTATTCCTGCAGGGGGTCGCGCTGGCCGTAGCCGCGCAGGCCGATGACGTTGCGCAGGTGGTCGAGGTGCATCAGGTGCTCCCGCCATTGCAGGTCGATCTGCTGCAGCAGGAAGCTCTTCTCCAGATTGCGCATCTCACTGGCCAACTGGGCGGTGCGTTCGGCGGCGCGGGCATCGGCGGCGGCTGCGATGCGCTGCTCGATTTCCTCGTTGGCGATGCCGTCCTCAGCCGCCCAATCGCGGATCGGCAGCTCCAGCCCCAGGTGTTCGCGGACGTGGGCCTCCAGCCCCTCGACGTCCCACTGTTCGGCGTAGGCCTTGGGCGGCAGGTGGCGGGTGACCAGGTCGTTGATCGTGTCGGTCCGCATCTCCAGCACGACGTCGGAGAGGTCCTCGGCGTGCATGAACTCGGCGCGCTGCTCGAAGACCGCCTTGCGCTGGTCGTTCACGACGTCGTCGTACTTCAACAGGTTCTTGCGGATTTCGTAGTTGCGCTGCTCGACGCGCTTCTGGGCCGTGGCGATGGCGGAGTTCAGCCACCTGTGGGTGATGGCCTCGCCGTCCTGGACGCCGAAGGTGCGCATGATGGAGTCCAGCCGCTCGCCGGCGAAGATGCGCAGCAGGTCATCCTCGCAGGAGAGGAAGAACTTGGAGCGCCCGGGGTCGCCCTGGCGGCCGGTGCGGCCGCGGAGCTGGTTGTCGATGCGCCGACTCTCGTGCCGCTCGGTGCCCAGCACGTAGAGACCGCCGGCGGCCAGCGCCTGCGCCTTCAGGCCGGCGATCTCGGCTTCGATCTCCGCCTTCTTCTGGACTGTCGCCTCCAGGGTCGCTTCGACGCCCTCGCTGCGTTGCTCCTCGCGCCAGCGGGCGACCTTCATGTCGACGTTGCCGCCCAGCTGGATGTCGGTGCCGCGGCCGGCCATGTTGGTGGCGATCGTCACCGCCCCCGGCACGCCTGCGTCGGCGACGATCAGCGCCTCCTGCTCGTGGTAGCGCGCGTTCAGCACATTGTGCGGGATGCCCGTGCGGGTCTTGCCGTCGATTTCGAAGCGGTGCGCCTTCAGAAGCTCGGAAAGCTGCTCCGACTTCTCGATCGAGACGGTGCCGACCAGGATCGGCTGGCCCCGGCGGTAGCAGTCCTCGATCTGCGTGATGATCGCCCGGTTCTTCTCGGCGGCCGTGCGGTAGACCTCGTCGTCCTCGTCGATCCGCGCCACCGGCCGATTGGTCGGGATCTCCACCACCTCCATCTTGTAGATGTCATGGAATTCCTGGGCTTCGGTGGCGGCGGTGCCGGTCATGCCCGACAGCTTCGCGTAGAGGCGGAAGTAGTTCTGGATGGTGACCGAGGCGAGGGTCTGGTTTTCGGGCTGGACGGTAACGCCTTCCTTGGCCTCGATCGCCTGGTGCAGGCCTTCGGAGAGGCGCCGGCCCTGCATCATGCGGCCGGTGAACTCGTCGATCAGGATCACCTCGCCGGCGCGTACGATGTAGTCCTTGTCGCGCGTGTAGAGGACGTTGGCGCGCAGCGCCTGGTTGACGTGGTGCACCACCGAGACGTTGGCGGCGTCGTAGAGGCCGGCGGAGTCCTCGGCCAAGTGGCCGCCGGCGGCCAGGATCTCCTCGACCTGCTCGGCCCCTTCCTCGGTCAGGATGACCTGCCGTTGCTTCTCGTCATGCTCGAAGGCGCCGGTGTCCTGGATCAGCTCTTTGATGATCACATCGACCGTGCGGTAAAACTCGCTGCGGTCCTCGGTCGGCCCGCTGATGATCAGCGGCGTTCGGGCCTCGTCGATGAGGATCGAGTCCACCTCGTCGACGATCGCGAAGCTGTGCCCCCGCTGGACCATCTCGGTCGGGTCGTAGACCAGGTTGTCGCGCAGGTAGTCGAAGCCGAACTCGTTGTTGGTGCCGTAGGTGATGTCCGAGCCGTAGGCGGCCTGGCGCTGGCCCTGGCTCAGGCCGTGGACGATGACCCCCACGCTCATGCCCAGGAAACCGTAGATCTGCCCCATCCACTCGGCGTCGCGCTGGGCCAGGTAGTCGTTGACGGTGATGACGTGGACGCCCTTGCCGGCCAGCGCGTTCAGATAGACCGGCAGGGTGGCGACCAGCGTCTTGCCTTCGCCGGTCCGCATCTCGGCGATGCCGCCCTGATGCAGGACCATGCCGCCCACCATCTGCACGTCGAAATGGCGCATGCCGAGCGTGCGGCGGGACGCCTCGCGCACCACGGCGAAGGCTTCCTCCAGCAGGTCGTCCAGGCTCGCGCCCTGCGCCAGCCGCTCCCGGAACGCCTGGGTCTTGCCGCGAAGCTCGTCGTCGGACAGGGCTTCGAGCGCCGGCTCGAAGGCGTTGATCTTGCTCACGCGGGCGGTCATGCCCTTGACCTTGCGGTCGTTGGAAGAGCCGAAGAACCGCTGGAAGATGCTCAAGGCGCGAGGTCCGGTCACTGCGGGGTCGGCATTTCGCGCCGACCGCTCGGCGCGATCAGCGCCGCTGGAATGGGGGCCTTTTCAGGACGGACGTGACTTAAGCAGCGCCCTTGCCACTGTCAACGCGAGCGGCCGGCCGCGGGCCGTGATCTAGAGGCCCAAAGACGACGAAAGCCGGACGCGGACGCCCGGCTGTCGCTGTCTTCGATGGAAGCTCGGTCAGCCGCCCGCCGCGGCCTTGGAGATCATGGCCTTTAGTTCGGCCTGGGTGGCGTTGATCACCGCGGCGCCGTCCTGGACCACGAAGCTCTGCGCGCCGATGGCGAAGCTCTGGTCGCCCATCTTGACCGTCGCGGTCTGGGAGCCGCCCGCCTCGGGCTTGAGCTCGGCGATCTCGCCGATCACCGCGCCGGTCTTGTCTTTCACCGGCTGGCCGACCGCGAGGGTGGTGGAGGCCGGCGCTGTCGCTGACGCCGGCTGGCCGGCGCCAGGCGCGGCGGGCGTCGTTGTCGGGCCGGATGGCGCGGCGGTTTGGGCGAAGGCCGGCGCGGCGACGGCGGCGATCAAGGCCGCGGCTGCGGCGGCGGGAATGAGACGCATGGGGGAGGCACCTTTCCTGGGTCGCTTTCGCAAGCTGTCTGACGCCTCAATGCGGCCAGGACGGGGCGGGGCGGCGCCCTCAATACGTCAGCTTCGCAACTTCGCGCCCACGGCCTTCTCGGCGGCGCCCACGATGCGGGCCGACAGCGCCTCGATCTCGGCCTCGGCCAAGGTTTTGTCGCGCGGCTGGATCAGCACCTCCACCGCGACCGACTTGCAACCTGCCGGCACCCCGGCGCCCTCGTAGAGGTCGAAGACGCGGGCCGCGGTGATGAGCTGCTTGTCCGCGCCCAGGATCGGCCGCACCAGATCCGCCGCGGGCGTCTCCGCCGGCACGACGAAGGCGAAATCCCGCGACAGCGGCATGAACGGCGAAAGCTCCAGGGGCGGCTTGGTCTTCACCGCCTTGCGCTTGGGCTCGGGCAAGGATTCGAGGCGCAGCTCGAAGGCCAGCAGCGGGCCTTGTGCGTCCAGCATCCGCACCGCTTGCGGATGCAGTTCGCCGAACTCCGCCACCACGGTCTTGGGCCCGAGTTGCAGGCGAGCCGAGCGGCCCGGATGCCACCAGGGCGCGTTCTGCCCCTGGACGACCTGCAGCACGGGTGCGCCCAGCTCTTCCAGCAGCGCCATGAGGTCGGCCTTCAGCGCGAACAGCGGATCGGGCGAAAGGCCGTCCCAACGCCGTGGCGGATGCGGCGCGGCCAGAGCGGCGATCCGCGTCTCCTGGTCTTCCGGCCGGTCGCCCAGGAATACCGGGCCGATCTCGAAGAGGGCGGCGTCGGGAAAGCCCTTGCGGGCGTTGCGGATCGCGGCCTCGGCCAGGTTCGGCAGGACCGAGGGCCGCATGGCCGAAAGATCGGCGGCGATCGGGTTCTCGAGGCGCAGCTCCGCCTGGCCGCCGCCGAAGGCCTCCGCCCAGTCGGGACGCATGAAGCTCCAGGTGAGCGCTTCCTGGTAGCCGCGAGCCGCGAGCGCGCGTCGCGCCGTCCGCATCCGCCCCTGACGCACGGTCAGCACGCCGCCGGAGCGGGCGGGCGGCTCGGGCAGGGGCTCGGCCGGCAGGGCGTCGTAGCCGGCGATCCGCGCCACTTCCTCGACGATATCCGCCTTGCCTTCGATGTCCCGGCGCCATGACGGCGGCGTGACCTGGGTCTTGGCGACCTCGAAGCCCAGCGCCTCCAGGATGGCGTCGATCCGGGCCGCCGGCAGGTCCAGGCCCGAAAGCTTCTTCACATAGCCACGGTCGAAGGCGACGGGGGCGGGCGGCGGCGGGGGCTCGCCCGCGACCCGCACTTCGGAGGCTTCCCCGCCGCAGAGCTCGAGGATGAGCTGGGTGGCGAGTTCGAGGCCCGGCAGCACCGATTGCGGATCCACCGTGCGGGCGAAGCGGTACTGGGCGTCGGAGGAGATGCCCGTCGCCCGGCCGGTCTGGGCGGTGCGGATCGGATCGAACCAGGCGCTTTCGATGAACACCTCGGTGGTCGCCTCCGAGCAACCGGTGGACTCCCCGCCCATCACCCCGCCCAGGCCGATGGGGCGTTGGCCGTCGGCGTCGGCGATGACGCACATCTCGGCGGAGATGTCGTAGGTCTTGCCGTCCAGGGCGATGAGCTGCTCGTCGACATGGGCGGCGGGCGAGGGCTCGTGCGCCGTCCCATGCTGGGCCGGGCCGCGGCCCAGGCGCGCCTCGATCACCGTGCCGGAGAGCTTGGCCACGTCGTACACATGCAGCGGCCGCGCGCGGTCGAGCGAGATCAGGTTGGTCACGTCCACCAGCGCATTGATCGGGCGCAGGCCGACCGAGGTCAGGCGTTGCTGCAGCCAGGCGGGCGAGGGCCCGTTCCGCAGCCCGCGAACGACGCGGCCGGCGAAAACCCGGCAGGCCTCTCCATCGACCCGGATCTCGATCGGGCAGGGGAAGGCGCCGCGGGTCTCGCGCTGCGGATCGGGCTTCAGCTCGCCCAGCCCGGCCGCCGCCAGGTCGCGGGCGACGCCGCGCACGCCCAGCCAGTCGCCGCGGTTCGGCGTCACCTCGAAATCGATCACGGCCTCCAGGCCGAAGGCCTTGGCCGCGCTTTCGCCGACGGGAAGGTCGTCGCTCAGCTCGAGGATGCCGTCGGCCTCCTCGGCCACCTCCAGCTCCCGGCCCGAGCACAGCATGCCGTTCGAGACCACGCCGCGCACCGGCCGGGTCTCCAGCGTCACGCCAAGGCCCGGCACATACGCGCCGATCGGCGCGTAGATGGTGGTCAGCCCCGCCCGGGCGTTGGGCGCGCCGCACACGATCTCCTTGCGCCCGTCGCGGGTGTCGACCTGGCAGACCCGCAGGCGGTCGGCGTTGGGGTGCTGCACGGCCTCGACGATCTTGGCCACCGAGAAGGCGGCGAGCTTCGTCGCCGGGTCGACGACGTGCTCGACCTCCAGGCCGGCCATGGTCATGGCGGCCACCACCTCGTCGACTGTGGCGTCGGTCTCCAGGTGGTCCTTGAGCCAGGAGAGCGTGAACTTCATCGGGAGGCCCCCTCAGTCAGCTTCGCTGACAGCTCCCCCGCAAGCGGTGGAGCATCCTGGGTCGAGATCCTCCACCGCGCAGCGGGGGAGGTGGATCGGCGCGTCAGCGCCGAGACGGAGGGGGCGCTCATGACAGGCCGGTCGCCGGATTGGGCGCGGCGAAGGCGGAGAAGCCGTAGTGGGCGAGCCAGCGCGTGTCGGCGGCGAACATGTCGCGCAGATCGGGCATGCCGTACTTCAGCATCGCCAGGCGATCGACGCCCAGGCCGAAGGCGAAGCCTTGCCAGACGTCGGGATCGAGCCCGCAGTTCCGCAGCACGTTGGGATGCACCATGCCGCCGCCCAGGATCTCCAGCCAGTCGGAGCCTTCGCCGATCTTCACCGCGCCGGCGGAGCGGTCGCACTGCACGTCCATCTCGGCGCTGGGCTCGGTGAACGGGAAATGGTGCGGGCGGAAGCGGGTGATGACCGCCTCGGTCTCGAAGAAGCGCTTGGTGAAGGTGTCCAGCGTCCACTTCAGGTGGCCCATGTGGATGGCGCGGTCGATCACCAAGCCTTCGAGCTGGTGGAACATGGGCGTGTGGGTGGCGTCGCTGTCGGAGCGGTAGACGCGGCCCGGCACGATGACGCGGATCGGCGGCTCCTGGCCGGCGGCGATCCAGGCCGGCGCCTTGTCGTTCGCGCGGCTCATGACGCGGATCTGCACCGGGCTGGTGTGGGTGCGCAGAAGCTTGCGCTCTCCGTTCGCGCCGGGCTTCAGCCAGAAGGTGTCGTGCATGTCCCGCGCCGGGTGGCTGGGCGGGAAGTTGAGCGCGGTGAAGTTGTGGAAGTCGTCCTCGATGTCGGGCCCTTCCGCCAGGCCGAAGCCCATTTCGGCGAAGATGGCGATCATCTCGTCCATCACCTGCATGGTGGGATGGACGCGCCCGGTGCGCTCGGGCGGCGCGGGCAGGGTCAGGTCGACGCGTTCGGCGGCGAGCTTGGCCGAAAGCTCGGCGGCTTCCAGCTCGGCCTTGCGGCGGGCGATCCTCTCGCCGAGCCGATCACGCAGGCCGTTGATCTGCGGCCCGCGCTCGCGGCGCTCGTCCGGGCTCATGGAGCCCAGCGACTTGAGAAGCTCCGAGACCCGTCCGGACTTGCCCAGGGCGGCGACGCGCACCGCGTCGAGCTCAGCGAGGTCGGAGGCGGCGGCGACCTTGTCGGCCAGCTCGGCTTCCATCTGGGAGAAGTCTGTCATGACGGCGCTGCTGTAGAGTAGGTGGCGACAGGTGGAAAGCCGCCCAGCAAAAAGCCCTCCGGCTTGCGCCGGAGGGCTCTTCAAAAGCTGGGGCGATCCCCGAAGCTTCAAGCCAGCGCGGCGCGAACCTTGTCGGCGATGGCCTTGAAGCCGGCCGGGTCCTTGCCGGCGATGTCCGCCAGCACCTTGCGGTCGATCTCGATGCCCGCCTTCTCCAGGCCGTGGACGAAGACCGAATAGGTGAAGCCTTCCAGCCGGGCGGCGGCGTTGATCCGCTGGATCCACAGCGAACGGAAGTTGCGCTTGCGGACCTTGCGGTCGCGATAGGCGTACTGGCCGGCCCGGTCCACCGCGGCCTTGGCCGTGCGGATGGTGTTCTTGCGACGGCCATAGAAGCCCTTGGCCTGCTCCAGGACCTTCTTGTGTTTGGCGTGGGCGGTGACGCCCCGTTTGACTCGCGCCATGGGTCAGTCTCCCTCAGAGGCCGTACGGCAGGAACTTCTTGATGATCTGAGCGTCAGCTTCGCTCATCACCTTCGTCCCGCGGTTCTGACGGATGTATTTGGCGTTGTGGCTGATCAGGCGGTGGCGCTTGCCGGCGACGCCGGCCTTCAGCTTGCCCGACGCCGTCATCTTGAAGCGCTTTTTGGCGCCAGACTTCGTCTTCAGTTTCGGCATTTCACGTCGGGGCCTGGACCCCGTCCTTCTAGGTCGTGTTTGCGAACCGCCCTGGCATGCCTTTTGGCCAGGCGGCTCCGAAGGGCGTGGCTGATACGCGAAAGGCCGCCCGAATGCAAGGCGAGGGGCCGGCCGGTTCCTTCCCCCACGAGAGGGAGAAGGAGCGTGGCGACTCTTAGCGCGGGGCCAGGATCATGATCATCTGGCGGCCTTCCATGCGCGGCTCGTACTCCACCTTGGTGGTGGCCTCGAAGTCGGCTTTCACCTGCTGCAGGAGCTTCATGCCGAGTTCGGGGTGGGCCAGCTCGCGCCCGCGGAAGCGAAGGGTGACCTTCACCTTGTCGCCTTCCTCGAAGAAGCGCTGCATCGCACGCTGCTTCACCTCGTAGTCGTGCTTGTCGATGTTGGGGCGGAGCTTGATCTCCTTGATCTCCACCACCTTCTGCCGCTTGCGCGCCTCGTTCTTCTTCTTCTGCTCCTGGAACTTGAACTTGCCGTAGTCCAGGATCTTGCAGACGGGCGGCTCCGCGTTGGGCACGATCTCCACCAGATCCAGGCCCGCTTCGGCGGCGGCTTCCAGAGCGGAGGAGGTCGGCATCACGCCCTGCTTCTCACCGTTCTGGTCGATGAGCAGCACCCGGGGGACGCGGATGTCTTCGTTGATGCGCGGCCCGTCCTTGACCGGGGGCGCTTGCATGGGGCGGCGAATAGGCGAGACTCCGTAACTGTTGAAACGCGAAAGCGCCGGTCGCTCCGGGCGACCGGTTCGGGCGGAAGTATATGCGTGAGGCTCAGCGGCCTATCAAGCCGCGCCGGCCTTGGTTGCGACCAATGCGAGCGCTTTTTGCGCCACTGTGGCCACGGCGAGGTCGGACAGCCGCTCCGCCTGGAGCACCGCAACCTTGCCCCGAGGCGCCGAGAGCGCAGGGTCGGACGCCTTGGAGAACAGCACCACCGTCGGCGCGCCGGAGGCCGCGGCCAGGTGCAGCGGGCCGGTGTCGTTGCCCACGGCCAAAGCCGCCTTGGCGCCCAGCATGGCGATGCGGGCGAAATCGGTGCGGCCGGTGAGGTCCCGCGCGCGAGGCACGTCGCGCTGGATGGCGTGGGCGAGCGGCGTTTCCTGCACCCCGCCGATGACGACGATGTCGAAGCCCTTGGCGTATAGGATGCGGGCCAGCTCGCCGTATCTGACCACGGGCCAGCGCTTTTCGGGCCGGTGCGCCGACCCGCCCGGCACGAGCATGGCGTAGGGCCTGGGCTTGATCCCGCCGGGCACCGGCCGGTCGGGCGGCTCCTTGCTCCAGATCCAGGACAAGTCCGGCGGCGGCGCCGAGCCGGACTCGGTGGGCGCGTCGGGCCAGATGCCGGCGTACATCAGCTGGTCGGCGTGCCGCTCCAGGGTGTGCATGGTGTTGCGCAGGGGGTTCTTGTGCGGCAGCGCGCAGCCCAGCGCGATGCCCGACCAGGGGGGCGGGCCCGGCCGCAGCAGCTGGAACAGGCGCCCCGAGTGCGACGAGGTCTGCAGGTCGTAGATGCGGTCGTAGTCCGCCGCCTTCAGCCGCCTGCGCAGCGCCAGCCACTCCGAGAAGCTCTCCGGCCGTCCGTCGGTCTGCACGGCGTTGAAGTAGGGGGAGGCTTTCCCCAGGCTCTCGAAGGCCGGGGTCGTCAGCAGGGTGATGTGCGCCTTGCGGTGGGCCTCGCGGATCTTGCGCATGGCGGCCAGCGACAGCACGAAGTCGCCGAGCGCCGACAGCTTGATCACCAGGATCTTCTCGACCTTGCGCGGCATCAGGTGCGGGCCTCCAGGACGCTTACATAGGCCTCGATCGTGGCCTCGCACATGGCCTCGGTTCGATAGAGCCGACGGGCCCGCGCCATGGCGGCCTCGCCCATGCGCAAGCGCCCCTCGGGGCCCAGGTCGACGGCCGCCGCCAGCGCTTCGGCCCAGGCGGCGGCGTCCTGCGGCGGCGCCAGCCAGCCGGTCTCGCCCGCAGCCACCGTCTCCACCGCCCCGCCGTGCGCGGAGGCTATGACGGGCCGGCCCATGGCCTGCGGCTCCACCGCCGCGCGGCCGAAGCTTTCCGGCACCGTGGTCGGCAGGATGGCCAGATCGGCCAGCAGATAGGCCGCCGGCATGTCGTCGCAGTGGCCGACGAGCCGCACGCAATCGCTCAGGCCCGCGCGCGCTATGGCATGCTGCAGCTCCTGGCGGTAGCCGCTGCGGCCCTGGTCGTCGCCCGCGAACAGGATCAGGACGTCGTCGCGGCCCGAGGCTTTCAACCGCGCCGCCGCCTCGATGATGGTGAGCTGGCCCTTGATGCGCGTGAGTCGGCCCGCCAGCACCACCTTCACCCGTGGATCGTCGGCGGCGATCCCCCAGGCCTGGCGCAGGCGCGCCACCCTCTCGACCGAAACCCGCCAGGGATCGAAGGCGTCGAGGTCCACGCCGCGGGGGATGGCCACCACCTTCGAAGGCGCAATGTGGTGCTCGGCCAGGACGTGCTGGCGGGTGAACTCGGAGTTGGCGATCACCAATTCCCCGCGGGTCATCACCGCGTTGTACCAGCGCTTGAGCTTCGAGCGGGCCCTGTAGATGCCGTGATAGGTGGCCAGGAAAGGGACGCCCGTCACCGTGGCGGCCCACAGGGCGGAGAAGGCCGGCGCGCGGGACCGGGCATGGACCAGGCTTACCTTCTCTCGGCGGATCAGCCGGGCGAGCCGCATCGCGTTGGCAAGGATGCTCAGGGGACTCTTCGAGGCCAGGGGCAGGGTGACGAGCTCTCCACCCTCGGCCGCCAGCCGCGCGGCCAGCCTGCCGCCCTGGCTCGCCACCAGCGAGCGCCCCCCCGCCGCGACCACCGCGCGGGAGATTTCCAGGGCCGACAGCTCGGCGCCGCCGGTCTCCAGCTCCGGCACGACCTGAAGGAGGGTGAAATGCGGGGGCAGGGCCACGTCCCACACCTACCCCGGATTCCCCCACGGCGCTAAGAGGGCGCAAATGAACGAAACGAGCGGACACCTCGAAACGGCGGATGGCGAGCGCCTGGCTTGGCGACGAACACAGGGCGTCGGCCCCACGGTGGTCTGGCTGGGCGGCTATCGCTCCGACATGACGGGAACCAAGGCCCAGGCGATCGCCGATTGGGCGCAGGACCAGGGCCAGGCCTATCTGCGGTTCGACTATTTCGGCCATGGCGCCTCGACCGGCGTGTTCGCCAAGGGGACGATCACGCGCTGGCGCGAAGATGTGCTGGCCATGATCGACAGCCTGACGGCCGGGCCGCTGGTGCTGGTGGGCTCGTCGATGGGCGGCTGGCTGGCTTGCCTGGCCGCAATGGCCAAGCCCGAGCGGATGCATGCGCTGGTGCTGGTCGCGCCCGCGCCGGACTTCACCGAGAAGCTGGTGGAGCCGCATCTGACGCCGCAGGCCCGCGCCGCGATCCGCGAGCAGGGGGTCTGGCTGGAGCCCTCTCCCTACGGCGAACCTAATCCGATCACCCGCGAGCTTCTGGAAGACGGCGCCCGCTGGTCGATCCTTCCCGGTCCCGTGCCGATCGAAGCGCCGGTGCGCATCCTGCAGGGCGGCGAGGACCCGGACGTGCCCTGGACGCACGCCTTGGAGCTGGCCCACGCGATCAAGTCTCCGGACGTGGTCTTCACCCTGGTGAAGGATGGCGACCATCGCCTCGCCCGCCCGGCCGACGTCGCCCGATTGATCGCCGCGCTGGCGGAGGCCTGCGCCTGACGCCTCAGGCGTCGCCTCGCCGCTCGTCCTCCAGCACCGCCCGCAGCCCCTCCCGGTAGGTGGGATAGGCCGGCCGCCAGCCCAGTTCGGCCTTGGCCAGCGCATTGGAGACGCGTTTGCTCTCGGCGTAGAAGCGCTCCCCCGCGGGCGAAATCTTGGCCTCGGCCAGGGGAATTTCCGGCGGGACCGGCAGGCCCAGCAGGTCCGCCGCATAGGCGACGACCTCGCTGTTTGGGCAGGGCTGGTCGTCACAAAGGTTGTAGGCGGCGCCGGCGCGTGGCCGGGCGATGGACGCCGCCAGGCCGGCGGCCAGATCGTCCACATGGATGCGGGAGAACACCTGGGCTGGGCTTGCGATGCGCCTGGCGCGGCCTTCGCGCAGGCGGTCCAGGGCGGATCGGCCGGGGCCGTAGATGCCCGGCAGGCGGAAGACCGCGACGGTCAGTCCCAGGCCCAGGCCCGTGTCGAGCCAGTCCCGCTCCGCCCGCACCCGGCGGGCGCCTTCGAGCGACTGCGCCGCCAGGCGGCTCCGCTCGAAGACCCATCTTCCGCGCCGGTCGCCGTAGACGCCGGTGGTGGAAAGGTAGCCGATCCAGTCCGGGAAGGCGCCGGCGCGCGCGATGGCCGGCGCCAGGGCGGCCAGCCCAGGACAGCCCTCGGCCGTGGGCGGCGCACTGACCAGGATGGCCCGCGCCTGGCCGACGACCCTGGCCAACCCTGCGGAATCCTCCACATGCACCGTCTCGACGCCATCGGAGGCAAGGCGGGCGAGTTCGTCGGCGCGGCGCGTGGTGGCGCAGACGCGCCAGCCCTGCGGCGCCAGGCGGCGAGCCAGCGCACGGGCGGCGAAGCCGTAGCCGAAGGCGAGCAGGCGCACCCTATTCCGCGGCGACCACCGCCTCCGCCTGGGCCGCCGCGGCCGCCGCAGCGCGCTCGGCGTTCCAGTGGGAGACGCAGGGGATCTTGGAGAGGTCGGCTCGGTCGGCGTAGGCGCGAGCGATCTCGGCGACCTCGAGGAGCAGGCCATCCTCCAGGGTGATCGGGCTCAGGCCGTAGGACAGCAGCCGGCGGTTCTCCACGGCCAGCTCGTTCTCGTCCGCTTCCTCTCGGGGGTTCGGCAGGTGGGTCACCTCGCCGCCCGTCAGCGTGGCCACCATCTGGGCGAGATCCCGCACGCGCCAGCACTCGGTCATCTGGTTCATGACCTGCACCCGGTCGCCGGAGGTGGGCGGATTGAGCAGGGCCAGCTCCACGCAGCGCACGGTGTCCTGGATGTTGATGAAGGCGCGGGTCTGGCCGCCGGGACCGTGGACGGTGAGCGGATAGCCTACCGCCGCCTGCATCAGGAAGCGGTTCAGCACCGTGCCGTAATCGCCGTCGTAGTCGAAGCGGTTGACGAGCCTGGCGTCCCGGCGCGTCTCGCGCGTCTGGGTGCCCCAGACGATGCCCTGGTGCAGGTCGGTGATCCGCACCTTGTCGTTCTTGGCGTAGAACTGGAAGAGCAGGGCGTCCTGGGTCTTGGTCAGGTGGTAGATCGACCCCGGATTGGGCGGATAGAGGATCTCCATCGGCCGCCAGCCACGCGGTGTCTCCACCTTGACGGTGAGGTAGCCCTCCGGGATCGCCATGCCCGCGGTGCCGTAGCCGTAGACGCCCATGGTCCCCAGGTGGGCGAGGTGGACGTCCTGGCCGCTTTCGACGATCGCCGCCAGGATGTCGTTGGTGGCGTTGAGGTTGTTGTCGACGGTATAGCGCTTGTGGCGCGCGGACTTCATCGAATAGGGCGCCGCGCGCTGCTCGGCGAAATGCACCGCGGCGTCGGGTTTGAAGGCTTTCAGCAGGCCCAGCAGCTCGTCGTAGTCCTTCCCCACGGTGATCGGATGGAAGCCGATCTCGCGGCCGGAGACCTCGCGCCAAGCCGCCAGCCTAGTCTCGATCGGCGTGATGGGCGTCAGCGAGCCGGCTTGGAGCTCGGCGTCGATGCGGCGGCGGGAAAGGTTGTCGACGATCGCGACCTCGTGCCCCTGCGCCGACAAGTGCAGGGCGGTAGGCCAGCCGCAGAACCCGTCGCCGCCGAGGATGAGTACGCGCATCTCGCCTCCGCACCGCATAGCCGCTTCCCGAAAGGGCTAACCCAGGATCGGCAGGAGCGGAAGGCGTCCTTCTCCCGCGAGGGGAGAAGGATGGCTTCCCTGGCCTTACAGAAGCTCCCGGATCGCTTTTCGCGCGGCGTCGGCCAGCTCGGGCCGGCGGAGCGCGAAGGCCACGTTGGCGCGCAGCAGGCCGATCTTGTCGCCGCAGTCGTAGGTCACGCCCTCGTATTCCAGGGCGTGGAAGTCCTGCCGGCTCATCAGGGTCGCCATGCCGTCAGTGAGCTGGATCTCGCCGCCGGCGCCACGCTCCTGGGCGGCGAGGATGTCGAAGATCTCGGGTTGCAGGACGTAGCGGCCGGAAATGAACAGGTTGGAGGGCTCGGTCCCAGGCGCCGGCTTTTCGACCATGCCGGTCATGCGGTTCAGCCGGCCCGCCTGACCCTCGAGGGCGACGATGCCGTACTTGTGCGCCTCGCCCTCGGGCGCGGGCTCCACCACCACGATGTTGCCGCCGACCTTTTCATAGGCGTCGATCGCCTGGGCCAGCGCCGGCCGCTCGGCGGCCATCAGCATGTCGGGCAGCATGACGGCGAACGGTTCGTCGCCGATCACGTCGCGGGCGCACCAGACGGCATGTCCCAGGCCGTGCGGCGCCATCTGGCGCACGAAGCTCATCTCTCCCGGCTGGGGAAGCTCGCGGCGCAGTTCCTCGAGGATGGCGGTCTTGCCCTTCGCCTCCAGCGCCTGCTCGATCTCCGGCTGGGCGTCGAAATAGTCCTCGATAGCGCCCTGGCCGCGGCCGACGATGAAGACGAAATGCTCGATGCCGGCCGCGCGCGCCTCTTCGACGATGTAGGAGAGGATCGGGCGGTCGACGACGTTCAGCAGGTTCTTGGGCGTCGTCTTGGCTCCGGGCAGGACCCGGGTCCCCAGGCCGGCCACCGGCAGCACCGCCTTACGTACAGGTTTCGTCATCAACACCCTCCGACCGTAGCATACAGAAAGCCGAAGCTTGAGCATTCGGCGAGCGCTGGAACGCGCGGTCCGCCGTGGCGATCCGCGCTAATCGCGCACGCCGGTGAAATCCAGCGGAGCTGCGACAAAAATGCGCCGCTGCGACCTGATCACGATTTCGGGATCACACGAAGCCGTGTATGACTCGCGCGTCGGGGGATTGTCCTCCCAGGGGAGCCTAGCAAATGAAACTGCGTGTCCTGACCTCGGTCGCCGCCGCCGCCGTCCTCGCCGCGGGCCTGTCCGCCTGCCAGAAGAAGGCCGAAGACACCGCGAACGCGGGCAACGTCGCCGACTCCGCGGCCGTTGTGGAAACGACCAACACCACGACCACCACGACCACCGAAATGGGCAACACGGCTGGCAACGTCGAAGCCGGCAACGCCATGGCTGGCAACGCTCCGGCCGGCAATATGTAATCTGCCGCGTGCGGCCGCCGAGGGCCTTGCGCCCGAAAGGCGGCCGCCGCACCTTTTCTCGACCTTTCCGGCCCGACGCAGATGCGGGGCTGGGGCGAAGACGCCGCTATTCGACGGTGACGGATTTCGCCAGATTGCGCGGCTGATCCACGTCCGCGCCCTTCTGAACCGCGACATGGTAGGCCAGCAGCTGGATCGGCGCTGAGAGCACCAGGGGTGCGATCAGCGGATCGCTGGCCGGCGCCGTCACCACCACCTGCGCTCCCGCCGGCGCGTGACGCGCCCCTTCCGGATCGGTGATGAAAATTACCTGGCCGCCCCGGGCCATGACCTCGCTCATGTTCGAGGCCGATTTGTCGAAGTAGCTGTCAAAGGGCGCCAGGATGACGATCGGCGTGTCCTCGTCCACCAGGGCGATCGGACCGTGCTTGAGCTCGCCGGCGGCGTAGCCCTCGGCGTGGATGTAGCTGATCTCCTTGAGCTTCAGCGCGCCTTCGAGCGCCAGCGGGTACATCGCGCCGCGTCCGAGGTAGAGCACGTCGCGCGCCTTGGCGACCTCCGCCGCGATATGGCGCACCGCATCCTCCAGCTGGATGGATTCGGCGATCAGACGCGGCGCACCCAGCAGCACCTGCACCAGGCGCTGCTCCTCGGCCGCATCGATCCGGCCGCGCACCCGACCAGCCGCGATGGCGAGCGCGGTCAGCACGCTCAGCTGGGCGGTGAAGGCCTTGGTCGAAGCGACTCCGATCTCGGGACCGCAGTGGATGGGCCAGACCACGTCCACCTCGCGGGCGATGGTGGACTCCACCGTGTTGACGATGGCCGCGCTCCGCATCCCGTGGTCGCGGCAGTAGCGCAGGGCCGCGAGCGTGTCGGCGGTCTCGCCGGACTGGGACATGGCGATGGCCAGCGAGCTGGCCGCCAGCGCGGGCTGGCGGTAGCGAAACTCCGAGGCGATCTCCACGTCGACCGGCAACCCGGCCATCTGCTCGATCAGGTATTTGCCCACAACGCCGGCGATGTAAGAGGTGCCGCAGGCCACGATCTGCACCCGTTGCAGGGCGGCGAAATCGATGTCGCCGGGCACGGCGGTCCGCCCCGTCAGGGTGTCCACATAGGCCGCGATGGTGCGCTGGCATCCCTCCGGCTGGTCGTGAATCTCCTTTTCCATGAAGTGGCGGTAGTTGCCCTTCTCCATCACCGCCGCCGAGGCGGGCAGGACCTTGATCTGGCGGTGGGCGGCCCGCCCCTGCTGGTCGAAGATGCGCGCGCCTGTGCGGTCGATGACCGCGAAGTCGCCGTCCTCCAGGTAGGCCACGCGGTTGGTGAAGGGCCCGAGCGCCAGGCCGTCCGAGCCGAGAAAGGTCTCGCCCTCGCCGTAGCCGACCGCCAGCGGCGGGCCGTTGCGCGCGCCCAGGATGGTCTCGTCCTCGCCGCCCACCAGGACCGCCAGGGCATAGGCGCCTCGCAGCCGGTCCAGCACCGCCTTGAACGCCGCCACCGGTTCCGGGATCTGGGCCAGGGTGTCGTCCAGCAGATGGGCGACGACCTCGGTGTCGGTGTCGCTCTGGAAGACGCGGCCCTTGGCCTGAAGTTCGGCCTTCAACTCGGCGAAGTTCTCGATGATGCCGTTGTGGACCACCGCCACGCGCCCGGCGATGTGCGGGTGGGCGTTGCGCTCGGTGGGTGCGCCGTGGGTGGCCCAGCGGGTGTGGCCGATGCCGGTCGCGGCGGGAAGGGGATTGGCGGCCAGCACCGCCTCCAGTTCGCGCAGCTTGCCGGCCGCGCGGCGGCGCTCGAGCTTGCCGCCGACCTGGGCCGCCACGCCTGCGGAATCGTAGCCGCGGTATTCGAGCCGCTTCAGGCTCTCCAGCAGACGCTCGGCTACGGGCCGGTTTCCGACGATACCGATGATGCCGCACATAGGCCTGCTGTTCCTGTATGCTAGAAATGGCGAGCTTGGCCGCTCGCCCAGCCCCGAGGCGGCTTTATCACTGGCTAATCCCAGGTGAACTAAAAACTAGGTTTCGACCATTTCGAAAGGCCGGCACGATGAGCAAGCGCGCCTACTTCGGCACCGACGGCATCCGCGGCGAGGCGAACCGCCACCCCATGACGGCCGAAGTGGCGCTCCGCGTCGGCCTGGCGGCCGGCAAGCTGTTCATGTCGAAGGACGACCGGCGCCACCTGGTGGTGATCGGCAAGGACACGCGGCTCTCTGGCTACATGATCGAGCCGGCCTTGGTGGCGGGCTTCACCAGCGTGGGCATGGACGTGCGCCTGTTCGGGCCGCTGCCGACGCCGGGGGTGGCGATGATGACGCGGTCGTTGCGCGCCGACCTGGGCGTGATGATCTCGGCCTCGCACAACGCCTTCACCGACAACGGCATCAAGCTGTTCGGCCCCGACGGCTACAAGCTTTCGGACGAACGCGAGATGGAGATCGAGGCGCTGATGGACCAGGGCCTGCAGGAGGGCCTGGCGACGCCTGGCGAGCTCGGGCGGGTGCAGCGCATTGACGACTCCCAGGCGCGCTACGTCGAGATCGCCAAGGCCACCTTCCCACGCAACCTGTCGCTGTCCGGCATGCGGGTGGTGATCGATTGCGCCAACGGGGCCGCCTACAAGGTCGCGCCCGAGGCGCTCTATGAGCTCGGGGCCGAGGTGATCCGCGTTGGCGTCTCACCGAACGGCTTCAACATCAACGAGGAATGCGGTTCGACCCATCCCGGCGCCATGCAGAAGGCGGTGAAGGAATATCGCGCCGACATCGGCATCGCGCTGGACGGGGACGCCGACCGGCTGGTCATCTGCGACGAGCGCGGCCAGGCGGTGGATGGCGACCAGATCATGGCGCTGGTGGCCGACCACTGGGCCCGGCGCGACCGGCTGTCGGGCGGCGGGGTTGTCGCCACCGTCATGTCCAACCTCGGCCTGGAGCGCTTCCTGAAGGCCCGCAACCTCAAGCTGGAGCGCACCCAGGTGGGCGACCGCTATGTCATGGAGCGGATGCGCGAAGGGGGCTTCAACCTCGGCGGCGAGCAGTCGGGCCACATCATCCTGCGGGACTACGCCACCACCGGCGACGGGCTGCTGGCGGCGCTGCAGGTGCTGGCGGTGCTGAAGGAGGCCGACAAGCCGATGAGCGCGCTGGCCCGGCAATTCGAGCCCGCGCCGCAGATCCTGGAGAACGTGCGCTTCGCCAAGGGCAAGCCGCTGGAGAGCGAGGCGGTGAAGAAGGTGATCGCCGACGCCGAGCAGCGCCTCAACGGCTCCGGCCGGGTGGTGGTGCGCGCCTCGGGCACCGAGCCCCTGATCCGCATCATGGCCGAAGGGGACGACGCCAAGCTGGTCGGCCAGGTGGTCAAGGAGATCGCCGGCGTGGTGAAGCAGGCGGCGGCCTAGGGCATTTTCCGCCGAAGTGGACACCGGTTCGGCGTAGAAAATGCTCTAAAATTCCAAGTGTCTTGAGCAAAATCGGATTCAGTCGAAACGGATTTTACTCTAGCCCGTCAGCGAAGTTTCAGGGGCGACCCACGCTGGTGTAGGCGAAGCCGCGGGCGCGCAGGTCGTCCGGCTTGTAGATGTTGCGCAGGTCCACCATCACCGGCCGCTTCATCAGCAGCTTGACGCGGTCGAGGTCGAGCGCGCGGAACTGGTCCCATTCGGTGATGATCACCAGGGCGTCGGCCCCTTCCGCGGCGGCGTAGGGATCGTCCCGAAAGGTGACGCCGGGCAGCAGCTGGCGCGCTTCGTGGCCTTCGGGGTCGAACGCCTGCACGGCGGCGCCGGCGGCTTGCAGGGCGGCGACGATGTCGAGGCTGGGCGCATCGCGCATGTCGTCGGTGTTGGGCTTGAAGGTGAGCCCCAGGACCCCGATGGTCTTGCCCTTCAGGTCCTGGCTGTCCATTGCGCGCAGGATCTTGTCGCCCATCGCCTTCTTGCGGGCGTCGTTGACCTTGATGGTCGTCTCGATGAGCTGGGTGGGTGCGCCGGCGTCGCGGGCGGTGCGCACCAGGGCCAGGGTGTCCTTGGGGAAGCAGGAGCCGCCGTAGCCCGGCCCGGCGTGCAGGAACTTGGACCCGATGCGGTTGTCCAGGCCGATGCCGCGGGCCACCTGCTGGACGTCCGCCCCCACTGCCTCGCAGAGGTCGGCCATTTCGTTGATGAAGGTGATCTTCATGGCCAGGAAGGCGTTGGCCGCATACTTGATCAGCTCGGAGGTCCGCCGGGTGGTGAACAGCAGCGGCGTTTCGTTGAGATAGAGGGGCCGATAGAGCTCGCGCATCACCTGCCGCGCCCGCTCGTCGTCGCACCCCGCCACCACGCGGTCGGGCCGCTTGAAATCCTCGATGGCCGCGCCTTCGCGCAGGAATTCGGGGTTGGAGACCACGGCGACGTCGGCGTCCGGCCGGACCCGTCGCACGATGGCCTCGATCTCGTCGCCGGTGCCGACCGGGACGGTCGACTTGGTGACGATCAGCGTGAAGCCCTTGACCTCGCGCGCCACCTCTTCGGCGGCGGCGTAGACGTAGGAGAGGTCCGCGTGTCCCTCGCCGCGCCGCGAGGGCGTGCCGACGGCGATGAAGACGGCGTCGGCGGCCCTGACCGCATCGGCGGCCTCGGTGGAGAAGAACAGGCGTCCGGCCCTGACGTTGTCCGCCACCAGCTTGTCGAGGCCCGGCTCGTAGATCGGGATGCCGCCGGCTTTCAGCCGCTCGATCTTGCCGGCGTCCTTGTCGATGCAGGTGACCACGTGGCCGAAGTCGGCGAAGCAGGCGCCGCTGACCAGGCCCACGTAGCCGGTGCCGATCATCGCCACGCGCATGGATCAAAGCCCCCTGCCTACTCAGTTGCGCTTTGAGCACGAAGGCCGGCCGAACCGCTAGCTCGCCCGCGCAAAAATCTTCCCGAGACGGCCGGAGGCGGCGGCTCAGATCTCCTGGTTGTAGGCTCCGACCTCGGGGTGGGCTGCGAGCCTCGGCTTCACCTCCTGGCGGAAGAGGGCGCGCATGTCGTCCTCCGAGCGGGTGCTCTCCACCACAACCACGATCTCCGGCTTGTTGGAGGAGGCGCGGACCAGGACCCAGGAGCCGTCCTCCAGCGCCACGCGCACCCCGTTGACGGTGATCAGGTCGACGATCCTGCGGCCCAGGATCGAACCGCCGCCATCCCTCAGCTTGGCGTATTCGGCGCTGACCTCGTCCACGACCTTGTATTTCACCTCGTCGGCGCAGTGCGGGCTCATGGTCAGCGAGGTGTAGGCGACCGGCAGGGCCTTTTTGAGATCGGAGAGCTTCTTGCCGGGGTTGCGCTCCAGCATCGAGAGGATCGCGGCGGCGGCCACCAGGCCGTCGTCGTAGCCGCGGCCGAGCGGGTGGTTGAAGAAGAAGTGGCCGCTCTTCTCGAAGCCGGCCAGGGCGCCGAGTTCGGCGGTCTTGCGCTTGATGTAGGAGTGGCCGGTCTTCCAGTAGACCGTGGTCGCGCCGTTGGACTTCAAGACCTCGTCGGTGGCGAACAGGCCGGTGGATTTCACGTCGACGATGAAGGTGGCGTCCTTGTGCAGAACCGAGAGGTCGCGGGCCAACATCAGGCCGATCTTGTCGGCGAAAATCTCTTCGCCCTCGTCGTCCACCACCCCGCAGCGGTCGCCGTCCCCGTCGAAGCCCAGGCACAGGTCGGCGCCATGCTCGCGCACGGCCTCGGCCATGGCGTGCAGCATCACGTGGTCTTCCGGGTTCGGGTTGTACTTGGGAAAGGTGTAGTCGAGCTCGCAATCCATCTCGATCAGCTCGGCCACGCCCATGGCCTTCAGCGCCTTTGGCGCAAAGGCGCCGGCGGTGCCGTTGCCGCAGGCGGCGATGACCTTCAGCGGGCGCGTCAGGCGCGCTCGGCTCGCCGCGTCGGCGATGTAGCGTTCGGCCACGCCCTCGATCAGCGCCACCGAGCCGCCGGGCCTGGGCTTCCAGGCGCCGGACAGCACGATCTCTTTCAGCCGTCCCATCTCGTCCGGCCCGAAGGTCAGCGGCCGCTGCGCGCCCATCTTGACCCCTGTCCAGCCGTTCTCGTTGTGGCTGGCCGTGACCATGGCCACGCAGGGGGCGTCGAGGTCGAACTGGGCGAAATAGGCCATCGGCGAAACGGCCAGCCCGATGTCCAGCACCTCGCAGCCGGCGGCCACCAGGCCGATGGTCAGCGCCTGCTTGATGGAGAGCGAATAGGAACGGAAATCGTGGCCGATCACGATGCGGCTCTGGCCGAGCTCGTGGATGTAGGTTCCGAGCCCCAAGCCCAGCGCCTGCACGCCGAGCAGGTTGATCTCCGGGCCGAACAGCCACCGCGCGTCGTACTCCCGGAAGCCGGTGGGCTTGACCAAAGGCCGCACCTCGAAGTCGAGGGTGTTGGGCTTCAGGTCGGCGCGAGGCGTGGGCAGCATCGGAACTCCGGCGTTTTTCGGCGTCGTCAGGCGAGCTTATTAGAGAGTGGCGGTCCCCAAGGCGAGACAACGCTTAGGGTCGGGCTTTGGTTTGTTCGCGGGCGCCCTTGGGCGGATCACATGACCCCGGCGCGAAGCAGGTCGTGGACGTGCAATATCCCCACGGGCCGGCCCGCCTCCACGACGAACAGCACGGTGACGGCGGGCGGCGGATCGCTCATCCGGGCCAAGGCTTCGGACGCCAGCAGCCCAGGGGGCACGGTCTTCCTCGGTCCGGGCGTCATGACCTCGCCGGCGGTGTGATCGAGCAGCCCCTCGATATGCCGGCGCAGGTCGCCGTCGGTGATGGCGCCCGCAAGCCGCCCCTCGCCATCGACCACGCCGACGATCCCCCATCGCTTCTCGGTCATCACCAGGAGGGCCTGGCGCATGGGCGTGGCGGCATCCACCAGCGGCAGTTCGTCGGCCCCGTGCATCAGATCGGCCACCGTGCGGAGGACCGCCCCCAGCTTCCCGCCGGGATGGAAGAGGTGGAAGTCCTCGGGGCGGAAGCCGCGGCGCTCGAGCAGCGCCACGGCGAGCGCGTCGCCGAGCGCCATCTGCAAGGTGGTGGAGGTGGTGGGCGCGGCCACCGCGGCGGCGGCCTCCGGCGCGTCGGCCAGCGCCAGCACGACGTCGGCGGATCGCCCCAGCGCGCTGTTCGGGTCGGCGGTGACGGCGATCAGGGGAATGGCGAAGCGCTTGGCGTAGGCCAGTACGTCGGCCAGCTCGCGCGGCTCACCGGACTTCGACAGCGCCAGCACCACGTCCGCCTCGGTGATCATGCCAAGATCGCCGTGGCTGGCCTCGGCCGGATGCACGAACAGCGCCGCGGCGCCCGTGGAGGCGAAGGTGGCCGCGATCTTGCGCGCCACGTGGCCCGACTTGCCGATGCCGGTGCAGATGATCCGTCCGCGAGCGCCCCCCAGCAGGTCCACGGCGCGGACGAAGTCGCGACCAAGCGCCCGGCCTTGCGCCGCGAGCGCGTCAGCCTCGATGGCGAGCACCCGCCGACCGACCTCCACGGGATCGAAGCCGCTCATTGGCCGGGCGCGATGACATGGGCCTGGGCGGCGCGCACGGCTTCGCGAGCCTCCCGCGCGCGGCGCTCCGCCGCGTCGTTCTCGCGCCGCATGGCGGCCTGCGCCTCGGGCCGCTGCTGTTCAGGCTGACGCCCGAAAGGCCCGGGCGACCGCGCGCCCAGGCCCTGGGGCCAGACCAGCGAGAGCATGATCGCCGTGATCGCGGCAAACGCCAGCACGGGCATGTAGAGACGATCGAACATCAAGCCGCCGTATAGCCTGCGCCGAGGCCAAGGCGAAGGTGTTCGCACGCCGCGCTTGACGAGCCGCACCCTCACCGCCTAGCGCGACGGCGAACCGCACCAATGAGTGAGAGGCCTCCACCTTGCCGACCCTGATCCTGCTACGCCACGGACAGAGCCAGTGGAACCTGGACGACAGGTTCACCGGATGGGTCGACGTGGACCTGACGCCAGAGGGCGAGGCGCAGGCGAAGAAGGGCGGACAGTTGATCCGCGAGGCGGGCCTCCTCATCGACCGCTGCTTCACCTCGGTGCTGACCCGCGCGATCCGCACCTCCTGGCTGGCGCTCGCCGCGGCCGGTCAGGCCTATGTTCCAGAGATCAAGGACTGGCGGTTGAACGAGCGCCACTACGGCGCGCTCACCGGCCTCAACAAGACCGAGACGGCCGCCAAGCACGGGGCCGATCAGGTGAAGGTCTGGCGCCGCTCCTATGACGTGCCGCCGCCGCCGCTCGCGCCCGGCGGCGAATTCGATTTCGCCAAGGACCGCCGTTACGCCGGCGTCGCCACCCCGGCCACCGAGAGCCTGAAGACCACGCTAGATCGGGTTCGGCCCTATTGGGAAAGCGACATCGTCCCGCATCTGAATGCCGGCGAGACGCTGCTGATCGCCGCCCACGGCAATTCGCTGCGCGCCATCGTCAAGCTGCTGTTCGCCCTGACCGACGCGCAGATCATCGACGTCGAGGTGCCCACCGGCAATCCGCTGGTGATCGAGCTCGACGCCGCGCTCCGACCGCGCTCGGCCCGATACCTGGACGCCGCGCGCGCCCAGGCCCTGCCCGAGTTGGCGTGAGCCACCAACGCGACGACGAAGAGCTGATGCGCCGGGCGATCGCGCTCGCCCGGGCGCAGGTTGGAAATACCGGCGAGAACCCGCCCGTGGGCTGCGTCATCGCCAGGGACTGGATGATCGTGGGCGAGGGCGCGACCGGCGAGGGCGGGCGGCCCCACGCCGAGGAGATCGCCCTGGCCGCCGCAGGCCCGGCGGCGGCGGGCGCGACCGCCTATGTCACCCTCGAACCCTGCGCGGCCCGCTCGACCGGCGGCCTTTCCTGCGCCGAGCGGCTGGCCGCCGCGGGCGTGACCCGCGTGGTGTTCGCCTGTCGGGATGCATCTCGGTACGCGTCGGGCCGCGGTGCGGAGCGGTTGCGCGCCGCCGGCGTCGCGGTGGAGGAGGGACTGCTCGTCCAGGCGGCCGAGCCGCTCTACCTCGCCTACCGGCCGAAATCCTGAGGTCGTCCGGCCGGGCCGCCTGCGACTGACGTTTGCTTAACCCTGGCGCGCTCTGCCGAAAGCTAAATTTAACAGGCCCCGGCCTAGTTTGGCCCTCGATGCCCACGATCTCCAACCTCGCGCTCGTCCAGCGAAAGCTCAGCCAGGTCGAGCTGGATGTGGCGTGCTCCAGGCATGACCGCCTGTGGAGCTCCAAGCCTGGCGGCGCGCGGGCGATGCTGGCCTGGATGGACCTTTCGGGGCTGGACCTGAGGGGCCGCAACCTCTGCGACGCGGACCTCAGCGGCGCCCTCCTCATGGGTTGCCAGATGCAGGGCGTGCGTCTCGATCACGCCGTACTGTTCGGCGCCGACCTTCAGGGCGCGGACCTGAGCGAGGCTTCGCTGCGCCGGGCCGATCTGCGGGGCGCCTGCCTGCGCAACGCCAACCTGACCGGCGCCGACCTGTACGAGGCCGACCTGCGCGAGGGCTCCATGGCCCAGGCCGACCGTCGCGAGGGACTGCGTCTGGTGGAGGTCCGGGTCCGGCCGGCGAACACCCAGGGGGCGGTGCTGGCCGGCGCCAATCTGGAACGCTCGCGGCTGGGCGGGGTGCTGGCGCAGAAGGCCGATTTCGCCGACGCGCTGATGAAGGACGCCAAGCTCGTCCGCGCCAACCTCAAGCAGGCCAACCTGTGCGGCGCGGACCTTTCGGGCGCGGACCTTTCTGGGTGCGAGCTGTCGGGCGCCGATCTGCACGACGCGATCCTGGTGGGCGCCCGCACCGTCGGCTGGAACGTCTCCGACGCCAACCTGCAGGGCGTGCTCACTGACGAACCCAGCGGCCAGGCGGTGGAAGCGCCCTATCGGATCCTCATCCAGGAGCACGCCCGCTGGTGCGAGACGGGCGGGCGGGAAGGATCGCCCTCGACCTTCGACGGCGCCGACCTGCGCTCGCTGAAGAGCGTGCGTGGTTTCAACCTGACCGCGCTCAGCGCGCGACGGGCGGTGTTCTTCGGTCTCGATATGGAGGGCGCGCAATTGCAGGGCGCGCACTTGGAGCAGGCGGATCTGCGCAATTGCAAACTGCGTGGGGCGGACCTGCGCGGCGCCAAGCTGACGGGCGCCAAGCTCAACGGGGCGGACCTACGGGACGCGGTGATGAGCCCGCTCGTGCTCGGGCCCGAGCGCGTGCTGCCTTGCGACCTGACCTGCGCCTCGCTGAAGGGCGCCGACCTGCGGGGCGCCAACCTGCGCCAGGCGGTCCTCGCCGAGGCCGATGTCAGCCGCGCCGATTTCAGCGGTTGCGAGCTTCGCCAGGTCGACGCGACCCACGTGGTGCGCTCAGGCTCCCGCGGCCTGGACGACGTGATCTAGGGCCAAAGTAAAAGGGCGACGCCGTCGCCGGCGCCGCCCCTTGCGATGCGAAGGCTCGCGCCGCCTCAGGCGGCCTTTTCGCCCTCGATCAGCGAGCTTTCCGCCGCCGCCCCAGTGGTGATCTCGACCCGGCGCGGCTTCAGCGCCTCGGGCAGTTCGCGCTTGAGCGAGATCGACAGCAGGCCGTCGGCGAGCTTGGCCTCGGTCACCAGCACATAGTCGGCCAGTTGGAAGCGGCGCTCGAAGTTCCGCTCGGCGAGACCGCGGTGCAGATAGCGGCGGCCCTCGTCGTTGGCGGTCTTGCGGCCTTGGACGGTGAGGAGGTTCTCCTTCACCTCAATGTTGAGTTCTTCCGGACGGAAGCCGGCTACCGCCATCTCGATACGGTAGGCGTTCTCCTCGACCCGTTCGATGTTGTAGGGCGGATAACCCCCGGCCGCTTCGGCGGAAGCGGTTTCCAGCAGGGAGGCCAGCCGGTCGAAGCCGACCACGGAGCGGTAGAGGGGGGAGAAATCGATCGTACGCATGCGGTCACATCCTTCTTCATAAGCAAGGTTGCGTTTGTATGGGCCGCCTTCCGAGCCCTGCGGGCCTCGTGCGGCGTCCCAGAAGGCCCGGATTTCCAGCGCCTTCGGGCCTTGAGTTGGGGTCTCGCGGCGACGGTTCAAGGGGCTTGCCGCCTCAACCTTAGAGCGACGCAATGACGCCTCGCCCCACCGCGCCGCAGCATGGCCGCACGGTTTACTTCACTCGCCCTGGAGGCGAAGCTCTGAGGTGAGTCGGGAGTGCGGGGGCATGGCGACGCTGGAGGAGATCACGAGCCGGATACGTGACGCGGCTGCGTCCGGCGCCGGCCTTGACCGCAGCGTCAAGCTGGACCTCCGGGGCGAGGGCTACATCCATATCGACGGCCAAACCGTGACCAACGCCGACGCGCCCGCCGACTTGGTGGTCAGCATCAGCCGGCCCGACCTCGAGGCGCTGGGCCGGCGCGAGCTCGACCCGACGCGGGCGGTGATGAGCGGGCGCATGAAGCTCTCGAACATGGGCCTGGCGATGAGCCTCGCGCCGCGCATCCAGGCCCTCTTCGCCAGGGCCGTGTAGCTTCATGTCGGAGTCCGCCCCCCTCGTCTCCACGCCGGACGCGCTCGCGCCGCCGGGCGCGGAAGCCGAATGGGTAAGGGGCTCTGGCGGTGCGCGGATCCGCGCCGCCCTTTTCCCTTGCCAGGGCCGGCCGCGCGGCGGGGTGGTGCTGTCCGGCGGCCGCGCCGAGTTCATCGAGAAATACTACGAGACGATCCGCGACCTGACCGAGCGCGGCTTCGTCGTGCTGGCGCACGACTGGCGCGGACAGGGCCTCTCCAGCCGCGAACTGCCCGATCGACTGAAGGGGCACGCCAGCGGCTACAAAGCCTATCTCGAAGATTACCGCCTGTTGCTGGACGCCTATGAGGAGCGCCTGCCGAAGCCGTGGATCGCGGTCGGCCACTCCATGGGAGGCTGCCTGGCCCTGCTGGCCCTGGCGCACGGCGAGCGGCGGTTCGCCGGCGCGCTGCTCTGCGCCCCCATGCTGGGCCTCAAGACAGGCAAGACCCCGCCGTTCCAGGCGCGGATGGCGAGCGGCTTGCACAAGCTGTTCGGCCGCGCCCACCGCTATGTGAGAGGACAGGCCGGCGACCCGTACGGCGCCGATTTCGAGGCCAACATCCTTACGCACGATCGCGCGCGCTTCCTCCGCACCTGCGGACTGGTCGCCGCCGAACCGCAGCTCGCCCTGGGCGGACCGACCTGGGGCTGGCTGGACTTCGCGTTACGGGCCACCGCGTACCTGGCAAGGCCCGATCGGCTGCACGGGATCACCATTCCGGTGGTCATCGTCCAGGCCGAGGACGACCGACTGGTGGACAACGCCGCGCAAGACGCCGCCGCACGCCACCTCCCGCAGGGCAAGCTGATCCGCGTGCCCGGCGCCTTCCACGAAATCCTCATGGAGACCGATCCGATGCGCAACATTCTGACGCGGGCCTTCGACGCGCTCATGGGCCGCGCCGCGCCCAAGCCCGCTTCGGCGCCCACGCCGGCCCCGGCCCAGGCCACCGCCACCGCGGTCCCGGCCACCCCAGTCCCCGCGCCTAAGCCTGCAGCCAAACCCGCCGCGACGGCCCCGGCCAAGAAGGCGGCGGCGAAGAAACCTGCTGCGAAAAAGCCTGCGGCGGCCAAGAAGCCTGCCGCGAAGCCTGCCGCCGCCAAGAGGGCTCCGGTGAAGAAAGCCGCGGCGAAGAAGCCTGCCGCCTCAAAGGCGAAGGCCCCGGAGAAGACGGCGGTAAAGGCTCCGGTGAAGGCTCCGGTAAAGGCTCCGGTAAAGGCTCCGGCGAAGAAGGCGGCGGCGAAACCGGCGGCGAAAAAGCCTGCGACGGCCAAGCCTAAGGCCGCCGCCGCCGGTCGGGCCAAGACCGTCAAGCCGGCCGCGAAGAAAGCCGCGGCGAGGAAGCCCGCCGCCAAGAAGGCGCCGGCTCCGGCCAAATAAGCGGCCCTGTCGGCGGGCGGCCTACTTCGCCGATCGCCGCAGCGAGATCAGGGCTTCCTGCAGGCAAGCGGGGTCGCCCGCGGCGGCGACCTGGCCGCCGTGGGGCCCGAGCGGCTGGCCGCGCCAGTCCGTCACGACGCCGCCTGCGCCCTCGATCACCGGAATGATCGCTTCGATGTCCCAGCACTTGAGGCCGGCTTCGAGGGCGAGATCCATCGTGCCCGCCGCCACGCGGGCGAAGGCGTAGGCGTCGCAGCCGGTCCGCGCCAGGCGCGCCGCGGCGCGGACCTGTCGCCAAGCTCCCAACTCCGCCCCGTCGAACAGCCCTTCCGGGTCGGTGGTGGCGATGATGGCGTCGGTGAGCCGCGGGCAGGGCCGGACCTTCAGCGGCGTCTCGCCAGCCGCCGTCACCAGGCGCGAGCCGCCGGCGTGGCCGATGTAGAGCTCGCCCACATAGGCCTGGCCGATCGAACCCAGCACGGGTCGGCCCTGCCAGCGAAGCCCGATCAGGGTGCACCAGGTCGGCAGGCCGGCGATGAAGGCGCGGGTGCCGTCCACCGGATCCAGGATCCAGACGAACTCGGCGTCCGGACGGTCCTCGCCCAGCTCTTCGCCGATCACGCCGTGGTCCGGATAACGGTCGGCGATCATCCGGCGGATGATCCGCTCAGCGCCGACGTCGGCCTCCGTCACCGGGTCGAAGCCGGCGGCCCCGCCCTTGTCGCGCAGCCCGTGCTGGGCGCGGAACAGCGGCAGGATATGGTCCGCGGCCGCGCGGTTCAGGTCCAGCAGGAAGGCGTCGAGCTCGGCGAGGCGACGGGGGTCAAGCGCGGTCATCGACCCCCTTTAGCCCGGCCGGGGCGCGCCGTCAGGCCTCCGCCTTGGCGTTGAGGGAGATCGCCAGGTCGAGCAGGCGGCGCCGCGGCATCTCGCTCAGGCTGTAATAGGCGCGGATCAGGTCGCGGGTCTCTTTTCGGGCCAGGACCTGGGACTGGGCCTCACGCTTGGCGACGGCCCCCCCGCGCGGCGGGTCCAGTCCTTCGTAGAAGTAGCCGACCGGAACCTCGAGCGCCCGCGCCAGCTGCCAGAGGCGGGCGGCCGACATGCGGTTGGCGCCGCATTCGTACTTCTGAATCTGCTGGAACCCCACGCCGCAGGCTTCGGCGACCTGCTGCTGGGTCAGGCCAAGAAGGCGGCGGCGACGCCTAAGCCGCCGCCCGAGGTGGTCGTCGATCTCGCTGTTCATCTCCAAAGGCCCCCGAACGCCATCACCCGCGTCCCGAACTGGCACGCCCGGGCGCCTGCGTCGCAAATCGCGCGCCAGGCGAAATCTGCGGCGAGATTTGCGCTCCGTGGGCGACGCCGCCTATCTGGAGACATGGCGACGGACGGCCCTTCGCGAGTGCAGGACCTGATTTGGCGGCTGGAGGCGGCGGCTTATGACGCCTTCGTCGGCCTGACGCGCCGACTGCCGGTCGACGAAGTGTCCGATTTCGGGGCGGTTCTGCTGGGCGCGCTCGGACCGTTGACCAGCGTCGACCGCACGGTCGAACGAAACCTGCGTATTGTTTTCCCGAAGGCGGCCGCCGCGGAGATTTCGCGGCTCAAGCGGGCGCAGTGGCGCGAAGCGGGACGGTTGTTCGCCGAGTTCCCGATCCTGGACCGGATCATGGCCGACCCGTCGCGGGTGGAGGTCGTGGGCCGGGAGCGGCTGGCCGAGATCGCGGCGTCCGGCCGGCCAGTGGTCTTCATCTCGGGCCATTTTTCCAGCTTCGAGATCATGCCGGCGGTGATCGTCCATGCGGGCGTCCGCTGCCAGATCACCTATCGGGCGGCGAACAATCCCTATGTTGACGCGCGCATCCGCCAGAGCCGGGCGAGATACGGCGTGGAGCTGTTCGCGCCGAAGGGCGCCGAGGGCGCCAGGGCGCTGATGCGTGCCTTCGGCCGGGGCGAAAGCGTGGCGCTGATGAACGACCAGAAGTTCAACGGCGGGGTGGCGGCGCCGTTCTTCGGCGTCACCGCCCACACCGCGCCCGGCCCCTCGACCTTCGCCTTGAAATTCGGCGCGCCGATCGTGCCAATGAGCGTGCAGCGGCTGCGAAAGGCGCGCTTCCGCGTGATCGTGCACGAGCCGATCCGGCTGGAGGACACCGGCGACCGCGCGGCCGATATCGCCGTGGGCGTGCGGCGCATCAACGCCTTCATGGAGGAACGCATCCTCGATCGGCCGCAGGAGTGGTTCTGGGTCCACAAGCGCTGGCCCAAGGAGGTCTACAAGCCCGGCGCCTGAGCCGGGGCGAGAGGCTACTCGCCTCCGACTTCCTGGAATCGCTGCAGGGCCTCGGCCGCGCCGGCGTAGGCTTCCTGGCGGACCGCGCTCCAGTAACGCAGCTGCTCGAGCGGGATCTTCTTGCCGCTGACGGCGCAGACCACATACCGGCCGGGCTTGAGGACGGCGAAGTCCCCGTCGCCGTAGTGCAGCTTGGCGAGATCGCTTCCGGCGAATTCAGGGTCGTGGGCGTTCATGGCCGCTATTTAGCGCGCCGAAGCGCCTCAGAACAGGTCGCCCTGGAGCGGGGAGGGCGACTTGCGCGGCTTGGCGGCAGGCTTGGCAGGGGGCTTGTCAGGGGCGGGGCCCTCCGCCTGGCCGCCGATCACGGCGCTGCGGCTCACCTGGTCGCCGAACTTGATGTCCACCGTCTCGCCCGAGGCCAGGCCCGCCCCGGCGCGGACGATGGAGCCGTCCGCCCGCGTCACCCGCGCGAAGCCCCGTTGCAGCGGGCGTTCGGGATCGGCCGAGGCGTAAAGCTTGGCCAAGGCGGAGAGCCGCTCGGCCAGCCGTTCGAGCTTGCGCTCGGCGGCGGGCGCCAGGCGCGTGGCCGCCGAGGCCAGGCGTTCGCGCTGCACCGTCTGGGGCCGTTGCAACAGCAGGGGCGACAGGCGGCTCGCCACCCGGACGAGGTCGCGCTCGTGCGCGGCGGCGTTGCGGGCGAGCCCCGCGCCCAGGCGGCCCGAAACGATGTCGAAGCGCTGCTCGGCCAGGCGCAGCAGGTCGGGCGCGCGGCGCAGGCCGCGGTCGGCCGCGGAGAGCCGGCTTCGGCGGTCCTCGACCACCCGCGCCCCGCAACGGTCCATGCGCGCGCCCAGGTCCGCCACCGCCGCCTTCAGCTCGGCCAGGACCGGGGTCGCCATCTCGGCCGCCGCGGTGGGGGTGGGCGCACGGCGGTCGGAGACGAAGTCGATGAGGGTGGTGTCGGTCTCGTGGCCGACGGCGCTGATCAAGGGGATGGAGCAGGCCGCGACGGTGCGGGCCAGCGTCTCGTCGTTGAACGGCCAGAGGTCCTCGACCGAACCGCCGCCGCGGGCGACGATGAGCACGTCGGGGCGGGCCACGGGCCCCGCCGGGTCCAGGGCGCAGAAGCCCTGGATGGCGGCGCAGACCTGGGCCGAGGCGGCTTCGCCCTGCACCACCACGGGCCAGACCACCACATGGCAGGGCCAGCGGTCGCGGATGCGGTGGAGGATGTCGCGGATCACCGCGCCGGTGGGGCTGGTGATCACCCCGATGGTGCGCGGCATGTCCGGCAGCGGCCGCTTGCGGGCGGCCTCGAACAGACCCTCGGCGGCCAGCTTGGCCTTGAGACGTTCCAGCTGGGCAAGGAGCGCGCCGACTCCGGCCACCTCCATGGTCTCGATGACGATCTGATAGCGCGAGCCTTGCGGATAGGCGGTGATCTTGCCGGTGACCACAACCTCGAGCCCCTGCTCGGGCCGGACCGAGAGGCCTCGGACGGAGCCTTTCCAGACCACCCCGTCGATCGCCGCCCGTTCGTCCTTGAGGGTCAGGTAGACGTGGCCGTTGGAGTGGTGGGTGACCTTCGAAAGCTCGCCCCGCAGGCGTACGAAGCCGTAGGCGTCCTCCAGCGTCCGCTTCAGCGCGAACGCCAGCTCGGAGACCGAATAGGGCCTCGTGTTGCTCGACTCGGTCGCGGCCTCGGTCATCGGGCGAAGGTAGCGACGGCGCGCCGTAAACCCAACCACGCGCGCCAATCCGACGCCGGGGCGGGAAACAAGCCACGTGCGGCGCGGGTTCACCCTCGCGAACCACGCCAGGGTTTCTCATGACCGACAAGACCACCCCGCTGCGGCCGGGCTCGCCATGTGTGGCGGTGGTCATGCCCGCCTACAACGCGGAGCAGACGATCGCGGCGGCGCTGAGGCCGGCGCTGGCCGAACCCGAGGTGGCCGAGTTGGTCGTCGACGGAGCGACGGACCACAAACTGAAAGGGCGCGCCCGAGCCTCGCGGCCCCGAGCGCGCCCCCATCCCCAACGGATCTCTGTCAGATGTAGCGCCGCAGGCTGCGGGCGAGGTCGTTGACGCTGGACTTCTTCTTGGTCTGCGCCGGCTGGTAGGCGACCTCGCTGTGCTCGTGGCAGTAGGGCCCTTCGCCCGTACGGCGGCCGCAGAAGGTGAAGCTGTCCAGCGAAGGGTCGCCGATCGGCCACTTGCACATGTGGGCGCCGAGGGTGAGCACCGTGGCCAGGCCCGGCTCCTCCTCCACATAACGCACCGGTGAAGATTGCGGGAGGCTCGCCGGATCGGCGATGCGGCGGGGCGGAGAGGGCGCCGCCGACACCGGGCGTGCGGGGCGCGGAGCCTTGAACACGGTGCGCGCAGGCTTGGAGGGCGCCGCTCGGCCCGAAAGGCCCAGCCTGTGGACCTTGCCGATCACCGCATTGCGGGTGACCCCGCCGAGTTGTTTGGCGATCTGGCTCGCCGATAGACCGTCCTGCCAGAGCTTCTTGAGCAACTCGACCCGTTCGTCCGTCCAGCCCATGTCCGCCTCCGCTCCGCCTGGACGCGCCCCCGCGCATCCCCCAGGATTCAATATCTTGTGTCAGCGGCAGCTCTCGCCTCTCACTGACCACCACCAGTAGTAAACAACTCGTTAACGGCCACAATAGGCGCCCTCCAGGTTACCCACAGAAACTAGATGTTGCGTCAGGCGGCCGCAGAAACGGCCGTGTCTTGCGCAGGCCGCAAGAGGCGCGCACATGGGGCGCGATGAAGGATCTGTCCGCACCTGAGGCCGTCGTCCCGCCGGCGCCGCGGGAATACGCCGGCTTCAATTGGGAGGGGCTGAAGACCCTCTACCTGCGCGAGGTCCGCCGGTTCATGAAGGTCGGGACGCAGACCCTGGCCGCGCCGGTGGTGACGGCGCTGCTGTACATGATGGTGTTCGTGGTGGCGGTGCGCGGCGCCACCCCCGTCCATGGCGTGGCCTACGGCGTGTTCGTGGCGCCCGGCCTGATCATGATGCAGGTGCTGACCAACGCCTTCGCCAACTCCTCCTCGTCGCTCCTGCAGGCGAAGATGAACGGCCTGATGAGCGACTTCCTGACCCCGCCGCTCAGCCCGCTGGAGCACACCCTAGGCTTTGGGCTGGGCGCCGCCACCCGCGGCGTGCTGGTCGGCCTCGTCACCTGGCTGGCGGTGACGCCGTTCGTCCGGCTGGGCGCCGCCCATCCCTGGGCCATCGCCTACTACGGGCTGAGCGCCGCCCTGATCCTCAGCTTCCTCGGCATCATCGCCGGGCTTTGGGCCGAGAAGTTCGATCACATGGCCGGCGTGACCAACTTCGTGGTCACGCCCATGACCTTCCTGTCCGGCACCTTCTATCTGGTGGAGCGGCTGCCGGAGCCGTTCCGCACCTTCAGCCGCGCCAACCCGTTCTTCTATCTGATCGACGGCTTCCGCTACGGCTTCATCGGCTACGCCGAAGGCTCCCTGCCGGCCGGCGCGGGCCTGAGCGCGGTCCTGACGCTCGGGCTGGGCTTCGTCAGCTATCGGATGTTCGCGGTCGGCTACAGGATCAAGAGCTGAGGCGGCGGGGCGGCGCGATCCCCGCAAGACATTGACATTGCGGCGCTTGAAGCGGAAAACGCCGGGCCTTCCAGTCCCCGTCGCCGCGCGCCGGGGACATGTCCGTTCTGGAGGGTCCTCCGTGACCGAAAAGACCGCGAGCCAAGCCGCCGCGTCCGTTCCCAGCGATCACCTCATGGGCGTCTATTCGCGCACCCCGCTGGCGTTCGAGCGAGGCGAAGGTTCGCGCCTGTTCACGGCCGACGGTGAAGACTACCTGGATTGCCTGGCGGGCATCGCCGTGAACGCGCTGGGCCACGGCCATCCCGCCTTGGTCGAGGCGCTGACGACGCAGGCGGCCAAGCTGTGGCACGTCTCCAACATCTTCACCATTCCGGGACAGGCGGCGTTGGCCGGCCGGCTGACGGACGAGAGCTTCGCCGAGGTGGTGTTCTTCACCAACTCGGGAACAGAAGCGATCGAGTGCGCGATCAAGACCGCGCGCAAGCACCACTGGGCCAACGGCCAGCCGGAACGGATCGACATCATCGGCTTCGAAGGCTCATTCCACGGCCGAACCATCGCGGCGGTCAACGCCTCGGGCAATCCCAGTTACCTGGAGGGCTTCGGCCCTCCGATGCCCGGTTTCAGGCACCTGCCGTTCGGCGACTTCGAGGCGATCCGCCAGGCCATCGGGCCGACGACGGCGGCGATCCTGCTGGAGCCCGTGCAGGGCGAAGGCGGGGCCAGGGCATGGCCGGAGGCGATGCTCCGCGACATCCGCAGACTGTGCGACGAGACCGGCGTCCTGCTGATCTACGACGAGATCCAATGCGGCCTTGGCCGGACCGGCAAGCTCTTCGCCTATGAATGGGCGGGCGAAGCGCATCCCGACATCATGACCCTCGCCAAGGCGCTGGGCGGCGGCTTTCCGGTCGGCGCCTGCCTGGCGACGGCGGATGCGGCAAAGGGCATGACCTCAGGCTCGCACGGCTCCACCTACGGCGGCAATCCGCTGGCGATGGCGGTGGGCCTGGCGGCGGTCAACGAGCTGCTGAAGCCCGAGCTGATGACCCACGTCAACGCGGTCGCGGGCTATCTCGCCCAGCAGCTCTCGGGCCTGAAGGCGCGCTTCCCCGACGTGGTGGAGGACGTCCGCGGCAAGGGCTTGCTGATCGGTCTCAAGCTCGCCACCCCCAACCGCGAGTTCATGCAGCACGCCCGCGACGAGCGGCTGCTGCTGGCGGGCGGCGGAGACAATTGCGTCCGCCTGTTGCCGCCGCTGGTGCTGACCGTCGACGAGGCGCGGGAGGCGATCGAAAAGCTGGAGCGGGCCTGCGAGCGGGCGCGGTCGAAGGCCAAGGCGGCGGCCTGAGCCGATGACCCCCTCGCCCCGGCATTTCGTCGACCTCTGGAAGGTCGAAGCCTCCGACCTTCGCGCCATCCTGGATGACGCCAAGGCGCGCAAGGCCGCGCGCCTCGGCTGGCCGAAGGGCCGGCCGGACGCGGATCAGCCCGGCCAGGGGCGGACGCTGGCGATGATCTTCGAGAAGAACTCGACCCGCACCCGCTTCTCGTTCGACGCGGCCATGCGCCAGCTCGGCGGCGCGGTGATCATCTCCAACGCGCATGAGATGCAGCTTGGCCGGGGCGAGCCCATCGAAGACACCGCGCGCGTGCTCTCGCGCATGGTCGATGCGGTGATGATCCGCGCCAACGTGCACGAGGACGTGGAGCGCCTGGCGCTGGCCTCGAGCGTGCCTGTGATCAACGGCCTTTCGGACAGGGGCCACCCCTGCCAGATCATGGCCGACATCCTGACCATCGAGGAGCATCGCGGCCCCATCGCCGGCAAGACGCTCGCCTGGGTGGGAGACGGCAACAACGTCTGCGCCAGCTTCATCCACGCCGCTCCCAAGCTGGGCTTCAAGCTGCGCATCGCCTGCCCGGCGGTCTATCACCCGGACCTGGTCGACCTCGCCCGGGCCGCCGAGCAGCGCGGCCAGGTCGAGACCACCGAGGACCCCCGCGAGGCGGTGCGGGGCGCCGAGGTGGTGATCACCGACACCTGGGTCTCCATGGGCGACACCGACCACGACGAGCGGCTCGACGCCTTGGAGCCCTATCAGGTGGACGCGACGCTGATGGCCGAGGCCGCCCCCGACGCCGCCTTCCTCCACTGCTTGCCGGCACACCGCGGCGAGGAGGTGACGGACGAGGTCATCGACGGGCCGCAGAGCCTGATCTGGGACGAGGCGGAGAACCGCATCCACGCCCAGAAATCGGTCCTCGCCTGGTGCTTCGGCCGCATCTAGCCGGCCGGCCAATCTCGAAAACGCTGCGCGATGTCCTATATGGCCGCCGATGACCTCCATTCCTGACGACCTGGTGGGCGCCTTCCAGATCGAGGGCGAGCCGGTGCGCGGCCGCATCGTGCGGCTGGGGACGGCCGTGGACGAGATCCTGCGGGCCCACACCTATCCAGATCCCGTAGCCAACCTGCTGGGGGAAGCCTGCGCGCTCGCCGCCGCCGTGGGCTCCAATCTCAAGTTCGACGGTCGGCTCATCGTCCAGGCCCAGGGCTCGGGGCCGGTGCGCTATGTGGTGGCCGACTACGACACCGACGGCGGCTTGCGCGGCTATTGCCGCTTCGACGAGGCCGAGGTGGCGAAGGTCTCCCGGGGTTTCCAGCGGCCCGGCGCCCGCACCCTGCTGGGCGAAGGCGTGTTCATCATGACGGTCGACCAGGGGCCCGAGATGGACCGCTACCAGGGCGTGACCGCCATCGAAGGCGAGACGCTTGCGCTGTGCGCCGAGCAGTACTTCGCCCAGTCCGAGCAAACGCCGACCCGCGTGCTGCTGGCCGTCGGTCAGGCTGACGTGGGGGAGGGGCCGTGCTGGCGGGCTGGCGGCGTGCTGATCCAGAACATCGCCGAGGACGAAGCGCGCGGCTCCACCGAAGAAGCCTGGACGCGCACCCAGGCCCTGTTCGAGACGCTTGGCGAGGACGAGCTCATCGATCCGGAGCTTTCGTCGGACAAGCTGCTATGGCGGCTGTTCCACGAAGATGGCGTGCGGGTGTTCGGCTACAAGCCGTTGCGCAGCTTCTGCCGCTGCAGCCAGGAGCGGATCGAAACGGTGCTGCGGTCCTTTGGCTCGGACGAGCGGGCGGACATGGTCGAGACCGACGGCAAGATCCGCGTCACCTGCGAATACTGCAGCCGCGTCTATGCGGTGGAGCCGACCAAGCTGGATGCGGCCGCCTGACACCCGCTAGTCATCGTTGGTAGGGGTCTCCACGCTCCGGACCATGGCCTCGATGGCCAGGCTTTCGCGGGCCAGCATGAGCCAAAGCGAGCGTTCCTCTTCGAGCAGGGTGCGTAGGGCGTGATCCCGCGCCTGACGCGCGTGGCGACGGCAACGCGCCGCCTGCGTCAGATAATGTGCGGCGATCATGCGAACTCTCTGGCCGCCCCGGCGTAATCCACGCGCAATCGGCCCGCCAAGCGGCCGTTGCGATCGCTGATCTGCAGCTCGACCGAAGCGCCGGTGTCGGCGAGGGCTTGGGCTAGGCGTCGGGCGGCGCACTCGGCCCGGCCGCCGGAGTGGAAGAACTGCGCCTCGCCACAGCCCACGACGGACCAGCCGACGGCCTGCGGCACGACCCGAACCAGAAGCATACGTCCTCCTCGGCGGGGGGCGGCGCATTGCATGGGCGAGTTCAAACTGGGAAGCGGAAGCCTCAGACCGAGCGGCCGGCTGTATTCGTTGCTTCAGTCACGACGTCCCTCCGTGGTTGCGGACACAGGATCGCCACTCGCGGAACGTAGGTCTGTCCAGCATCGCACAGAGCGGCGTTTTTTCCGCTCAGGCCGCGGAGCCGGCGCTGCGGATGGGCCCGTCGCCGCTGCCGTCGTGGCCGAAGGGCGCCCACAGCTCATTCGCCGCGGCCTGGCCTGCGGCGTAGCATTCGCAGGCCCGCGTCCTCAGGCTGCGGGAGTCCATCACCGTCAGCCGCGAGCGGCCCAGGTCGATCAGGCCGTCGCTGCGCAGATGCTGCAGGATCGGGTTCACGGAGGTCCTCTGCACGCCCAGCATCTTGGCGAAGACCTCCTGAGGCAGCCGGATCTCGCGCGTGTCCAGCAGGTCGCAACAGGTCAGCAGCCAACGGCAAAGCCTGGGCTCCACGGCGTGGCGGGCGTTGCACGCGCCATTGCGAATGCCGCAACTCAGCATCCAGGCGGCGTAGCGGTCGATCACCTGACGCATGTGCGGGGCGACGCGGACGATCGACGTCATCCGGCCGGCTTCGATGACGTAGGCGCGCACCGGCATATGGCACACGTTCCGCGTCAGCGCCCGACGGACGCCGAGGATCGAGGTCAGACCCACGGCGCCTTCACGACCGACGATCAGGCACTCGATCTCCGTGCCGTCCTCGAAGACGGTCATCTTCGAAACCGCCCCGTGCAAAAGGAAGTAGACGCAGTCGATGGGTTCGCCTGGCTCGGTCAGCACCTGCCCGGGGGCGAGGTGGATGGCGCGCAGGTGGGGTCGGAGGAATTCAATATCCGGCCCGAACGCCGCGAGCATGAGATTGCCCGGCGGACGCATCTGTAATCCCTCTCCATCGTCTTCTTCCGAAAAGAATTCGCACGAAGCGATTTTGATCCCCCAGGAGCAGCGCAGGAGAGGGGGGGTCGCGAAAACTTGTTCTGGATTTACCTGGGTTTATCAGACTGAACCGGTGGTTGTGGTTCGGACAAGATGCCATGCAAGATAGTAAGGTCGCCATCGCTCAGCTTTGAGCCGGGGCGCGCGGGCCTTTCTCCTATGAGGGACTTGTGCTGCCGCGGAATCAAAGAAGTCGATGCAGCGCGTCGGCTTCCTCTTCAATCACGACCAGGTCCACCAGGTTGCTCACAGCCTTCCTATAGCCCTGTCCCTCGCCCAGCAGGCGCCGGAGCTGAAGGTGGTGCTGGCGACGACCAACAGTCAGTTGCGGGCCGAGGTCCTTCGACTCGCAGGCGGCAGCTTGCCGTCGCAGGTCGAGATGTTGTCCCTGCGGCTTCGGCCTCGGGTTTCGACTCGGGCGATGGGGATCCTTGAGCCGATCCTGCCGATCAACAAGCTCGCGATCTATGGCGACAACCTGGACTTCTTCCGCAGGCTGGACACCCTGGTCGTCGCGGAAAAGACCTCGTTGCTGCTGAAAACCCATTACGGACTGGACAAGCTCCGCATCATCCACACCCGCCATGGCGCCGGAGACCGGGCCATCGGCTTCAACAGATCGAGCGCTCGTTTCGACCATGTGCTGGCGTCCGGGCGCAAGGTGGCCGACCGGCTGATCGGGGACGCCGGCGTCGATCCGGAAATGATCTCGGTGGTGGGCTATCCGAAATTCGACATCGTTCCGCCGCCCCGCCGCCTGCCGTTCCCGGACGATGGCAAGCCGATCGTGCTCTACAATCCGCACGTCTCTCCGCACGTGTCGTCGTGGTACGCCTGCGGCCGGGCGGTGCTGGACTATTTCCGGCGCAATCCGGACTTCAACCTGATCTTCGCCCCGCACGTGATGTTGTTCGCCCGGCCGGTGACGGTGACCATCGACCGCTTCCGGGTGGCGGCGCCCGGGTGCATCGGGGCGGCGGTGCGCAGGGCGCCCAATATCCACATTGATCTGGGCGGAACGGCCTGTACGGACATGACCTACACCAACGCCGCGGATATCTACCTGGGCGACGTGTCGAGTCAGGTCTACGAGTTCCTCTATCGGCCGCGCCCGTGCATCTTCCTCGATCCGCACAGGACGCCGCACCAGGACGATCCCAACTACGCGCACTGGAGGGCCGGGCCCGTGATCAGCGACATCGCCGACCTGGACCGAACGCTGCGGAACGCGATGCACAGCCATGAGGATTACCTGCCGGTGCAGCAGGAGCTCTTCGCCTACAGCTTCGATCTCACGGCGGAGCGGTCGTGCGATCGGGCGGCGCGGGCGGTGCGGCGGTTCGTTCGCCGCGATGTCGAATCCCTGCTGGCGGCCTGAGGCCGGGGTGAGCGCGGCCGGACCGATCCGCGTCGCCTATGTCATCAACTCGCTCGAAGGCGGCGGCGCGGCCGGACCTGTTCCGGCGATCGTGCGGGTGCTGCAAGGCGAAGGGTGCGAGGTTCGCGTCTTCGCGCTTTCGCGTCGCAACGGGCTCGCCGCGGAGGCCTTCGATGCGGCCGGCGTCGACTGGCGGGTTTGCGGCGCCGGGGCTCGCGCCCATCTGCGGGCCGCAGCTTGGCTGATGGGAGAGCTCAAGGCGTTCCGGCCCGACCTGATCTGGACGTCCCTGACCCAGGCCACGGTGATCGGCCTCCTCGCGGGCAAGGCGCTGGAGCGGCCGGTGGTCTGCTGGCAGCACAACGCCTTCCTCAAACCCGTCAATCTCCTGCTCCTGAAGGCGCTGCGCCGGCTCGCGGCCCTGTGGGTGGCCGACTCCGAGGCGGTGGCGGAGCTGACCCGCCGGCGGCTGGGCCTGCCGGCCGAGGCCGTGATGGTCTGGCCGCTGTTCCAGGCCCGCCCCTGCGCGGCGGCGCGGCCCTGGCGGCAAGGCGAGACGTTCCGCATCGGCTCGCTGGGGCGGCTTCACCGCAACAAGGGCTACGATGTGCTGATCGAGGCGGCGGCCCGGCTTCAAACCGCCCTCCCGCAAGGCGCGCCCGACTTCCGCATCGAGATCGCCGGCGAAGGGGCCGAGCGGAGCCGGCTGGAAGCGCAGGCCAAGCGTCGCGGCGTTCGCACCGTCCACCTCACCGGTTTCCAGAGCCGCCCGCAGGCGTTCCTCGCGGGCCTGCACGCCTATGTGCAGCCCTCGCGCGCCGAGGGCCTGTGCATCGCCGCCCACGAGGCCATGCTGGCCGGCCTGCCGGTGATCGGCGCGCGGGTCGGGGAGATGTCGCGGACCATCGAAGCCGCCGAGGCCGGTGCGGTGATCGAGCCCGGCGACGCCGTCGGCCTGGCGGCGGCGCTGGCGCAGATGATGGCCGATCCGGCCGCGGCCGGGGCGGCCGGTCGGCGCGGCGCCGCCGAGGTCCAGCGCCGCTATGCGCCCGAGCGTTTCGAGGCCTGCGGCGCGGCGGTGGTGGCGCGCATTCGCGGGGACGCCGGCGTCCCGATCCCTTAGAAACCGGGACCGCTGTGTCGATCCGAAAGGACATCTGGCGCGTGGGCGTGCTGCACGCCCCGCAAAGCGCCCTTCTCGAGCCGCAGGCGGCCGGCGCGGCCGAAGTCTCGTGGTTGCCGGACGAGGGCTCGCTGCGCTTCCTCGCCGATCCGTTTCCGCTGGCTCGCGAGGGCCGCCTCCACCTGTTCGTCGAAGCCTACGACTATCGCGACCGCGTCGGCCGCATCGACGTGCTGACGCTGGACGCGGAATTCCGACCCATCGCCCGGCGAACGGCGCTGCGCGAACCTTGGCACCTGTCCTATCCGTTCGTCTTCGAGGCCGAGGGCGAGACCTGGATGGCGCCTGAGGCGCACCGTTCGGGCCGGCTCACCCTCTATAAATGCGAGGCGTTTCCGGCGACGTGGCGGCCCGCGGTGACGATCGACCTCGACGCCGCTCCGATCGACGCCACGCCGGTGTTCCACCAGGGCCTCTGGTGGCTGTTCTACACGCCCGCCACGACAAGGCAGGCCAAGGTCTCCGACCTGCATCTGGCCTTCGCCGAGCGGTTGCAAGGCCCGTGGCGGACGCACCCGGCCAATCCGGTGCGCCGGGACGCAGGCTCGGCGCGGCCCGGCGGCGCGCCGTTTCTCCACGCAGGAAGGCTGGTGCTGCCGGTGCAGGACTGCCGCCGCACCTACGGCGGCGCCATACGCCCATTGGTGATCGAGGAGCTGTCGCCCACGCGCTTCTTCGCCCAGGCCGGACCGGCGATCTCGCCGCCGGGCGCCTTCGCGCCATACCTGCACGGGCTGCACACCTGGTCGGGCGCCGGCGCGGTAACCTTCATCGACGCCAAGCGTCAGGTGACGACGCCCCGTTCGCTGGCCCTCGATCTGAGGCGCGAAGCCGGAAAGCTCAGCAGCCGGCTTCGGCGATGAGGCGGTCGAACAGGGCGAGATAGTCCCGGGCGACGGCCCCCAGACGGAAGGCTTCCACCCGCCGCGAGAGCGCCTGGGGATGGGCGGGCGGCGCGGCGAGGACCGCCGCCAGGGCTCGCGACAGGGCCGAGGCGTCGCCGATGGGCGCCACTCGTCCGGCCTCGGGGTCTCCGAGAAGCTCGCGGGCGGCGGGGGTGCAGTTGGTGGCGACCACCGGGCGCCCGGCGCCCAGCGCCTCCACGATCACCGCGGCGTAGCCTTCGAAGCGCGACGTCACGAGCAGCACCCGCGCCCGTCGCAGCCACGAGCCGACGTCTTCGGAATAGCCGGCGAAATCGACCCGGTCGCGCACTCCCAACCGCTCGGCCAAGGCCTCAAGCCGCGCGCGCTCCGGTCCCTCGCCGACGATCGCCAGTCGCGCGGACCGATCGGCGAGCTGGGCGAAGGCGCTGAGGGCCACGTCGAAGCCCTTCTCCGACACCAGCCGGCCGACGCAGAGCACCAGGGGCTCGCTCGCCGGGGGCAGGGGGCCGTCGTCGTCCTCCAGGGCGGGCAGGGGGATGACGCTGACGATCCGGCGGCGGAGGATCGCCTCGGCTTGCGGCGCGGTCTCCGGCGAGAGGGTCACGACCGCCTGCGCCGTCGCCAGGCGTCGGCGCATCCGGGCTTCGAAAAGCATCTGGCGAAGCGGCCCGCGGTCAGGACGCCGTAGCGGGGCGCTGACCTGGGCCGCCACGGCGGGCCGGCGCGCCGACGGCAGCCGCTTCAGCGCCGGCAGGGTCGCCCAATGGGTGTTGCCAGGCACAAAAAGGACGTCGAAGTCGCGCGCCCGCAGCAGCTCCGCCAAGGCCCGGCCAAGCCGTCGGCGCGAACCCGGCCCGCGGCGTATGGCGGGCTTGGCCGCGATGAGCTCGACACCGGAATCCAGCAGCGGCGAAAGCGCGCCCTCCGGCGCGCCGCAGAAGATCGAAACGCGACGCCCGGCCCGCGTCCAGGCGCGCGCCAGCCGTAGCGCCGTCCGCTCGGTGCCCCCGAGCGCGAAGTCGTGCATCACGATCAGCAGGCGGTCCGCGCGGCCGGCCATAGAGCTTCCCCCAGCGGGCCGCCTTCGGCCCCAGGCGGTGGTCCTGTCAAGCCGCAGCCTGCGTGCGTGCGCTCCCGCGGGAAGCGGGCTATGCGTCGCGGGCGACATGAAGATCACCCCCCAAGAGCCCGGCGTGTTGGGCCGCGTGCTGCGCAACGCCGGCATCCTGCTGGGCGGGCGCGGGCTGAACGGCCTGCTCGGCATCGGCTACATGGCGCTGACCGCGCGCGCGCTCGGCGTCACCGACATGGGCGCCTTGGTGCTCATCAACGCCTTCGCCATGCTGGTGGGCGACCTAGTGAAGTTCCAGTCGTGGCAGACAGTGCTGCACTATGGCGCGCCAGCCCTGCAGCATGGCGACAAGAGCCGGCTCCACCAGGTGATCCGCTTCAGCCTGCTTCTGGACGTGGTCAGCACCCTGGCCGGCCTGGCCGTGGCGCTGGCGGGCGTCGCCTTCTTCTCAGACCGGCTGGGCTGGGGTCAGGCGCACATGGCGGCGGCGGCCGGCTATATGCTCACCGTGACCATGATGGTTTCGGCCACGCCTACCGGGCTGATGCGGCTGTTCGACAACTTCATCGTGCTCGCGCGGCAAACGGCGCTGGTGGCCTTCGTGCGCCTGGTCGGCTGCGCGCTGGGCTTTTTCCTGCACTGGGGCCTGGGCGGCTTCCTGATCGCCTGGGCCGCGGGACAGGCGGCCGGCTTCGCCTATCTCGCAGGGGTGACGGTGCTGGCGCTTCGCCGCCATGGCGCGCACGAGGGCTTCCGATGGACCGGGCCGCTGGCGCGCGGCCTGCCCGGGGTCTGGCGGTTCGCCTGGAGCACCAACCTGAGCGCCACCCTGGACGTGGCCCTGACCCACTTCGCAACCCTGATGATCGGCGTGCTCGCCGGTCCCGCGCCGGCGGCCTTCTGGCGGATCGGCCGGCAGGTCGCCGACGCCATCGCCAAGCCCGCTCACCTGATCGTCCAGGCGCTCTATCCCGAGCTGGCGCGGATGCGGGCGGCGGGGAACGAGGCCGGCATGTGGCGGCTGGCGCGGCGCATCGGCGGCCTGGGCGGCGCCCTGGGCGCGCTGTTGCTGGTGGTGAGCGCGCTGTTCGGGCCGTTCCTGCTGGGCGAGGTGATGGGCGCCGCGTTCGAGCCCGCGGCGGGCGTGATGACCTGGCAGGTGGCCGCCGTGGTGATCGGCATCTTCGCCCTGCCGTTCGAACCGATGCTGATCTCTTTCGGCCGCGCGGGCCTGGCGGCCGCCGTCAAGGTGGTCGTCAGCGTGATCTTCCTGTGCAGCCTGCCGCTGCTGGTGCGGAGCTTCGGCCTGACGGGCGCGGGCGCTGGCCTGTTGGCCGCCGAGGCTGGGCTGGCGATCGGCTTCATCACCATGTTGATGCGTCACAGCCGCCAGCGCATCCGGCCGGCGCCGGTTGTGGATGACACGCTGGTGCGCGACGCCCGGGAGTAGCGGCTGCCGCGATTATCCGCGCGCGCCCTCTGAGGTCGGCGAAGCTACTCTCGGTGAATTCACACAACTCGCCGCTGTCTAGGTTCATCCCCGAGAGAGGTATATTCTGAACGCATGAGCGCTTCCCCACCCCCGCCATCTGAAGCTGAGCCGCTCAAACTGGCCGAGTTCGCGGCGGGGCCGTTCGTGCCCATAGCCGAAGCGCTGCCGATCATGCTGTGGATCGGGGACACAGAGGGAAAGTGCGTCTACCTGAATAAGCAGTTGCGCGAGTTCTGGGGCGTGCAGGCATCGGACATCCCGCGTTTCAGCTGGGCTTCCACCCTTCTGGAAGAAGACGCCCCCTCCCTCTTCGAAGTCTTCTCCAAAGCCATGGCTGAGCAGGCCCCCTTCGAAGTTCATGCGCGATACCGGCGCGCCGATGGAGCCATCCGGGTCCTGAAGACGCGAGCCGAGCCGAGGTTCGCCCCGAACGGTCAGTTCATAGGCATGGTGGGTGTGAACACGGACCTGGGCGGCGCCTGACGGTGGAGCAGGACGCGGCGTCGGGTTTCCACCCTAGCCGAGACGTCCTTCCGACCGCCGCCAGGGTCAGGCCCTAGGCCGCGTCCAATGCACGGCCCACATCGCGGGAGAGGTCGCGGACGCTTTCCAGTCCGACGCTCACGCGCACCCATCCCTGCGTCAGTCCGATGGCAAGGCGCTCTTCTTCCGGCATGGACCGGTGGGTGGTGGTGGAGGGGTGGGTGGCCAAGGACTTGGCGTCGCCCAGGTTGTTGGAGATGTCGACGATCTCCAAGGCGTCGAGGAAGCGCCAGGCCGCATCGCGGCTGCCCAGGTCGAAGGCGATGACGTTGCCGCCGCCGGTCATCTGCTCGGCGACGATCTTCGCCTGCGGGTGGTCGGAGCGCCCGCAATAGACCACGCGCCGGACCTTGGAATGGGCGGCGACCAGGTCGGCCAGCTTGCCGGCGTTCTCCGTCTGGCGGCGCACGCGCAGCTCCAGCGTCTCCATGCCCTTCAGCAACACCCAGCTGTTGAACGGCGAAAGCGCCGGGCCGGTGTGGCGCAACAGGTCCTTGTAGGTCTCGACGATGAACTGCTCGTCGCCGAGGATCGCGCCGCCCAGCACCCGGCCCTGGCCGTCGATATGCTTGGTGGCGGAGTAGACGACGACGTCGGCGCCGAGCGTCAATGGCTTCTGGAAGATCGGCGTCGCGAAGACGTTGTCGACCACCAGGCGGGCGCCGGCCGCGTGCGCGATCTCGGCCACGGCGCGGAGCGGCGTCACCTCAAGCAGCGGGTTGGCCGGGCTTTCGACGAAGAAGGCCTTGGTGTTGTCGCGCACCGCCGAGCGCCAGGCCGCGGGGTCCGGGCCGTCCACATAGGTAGTCTCGACGCCGTAGCGGGGCAGCAGCTCGGAGATGATCCAGCGGCAGGAGCCGAACAGCGCGCGACCTGCCACCAGGTGGTCGCCGGCGCGCAGCAGGCCCAGCAGCGCGGCGTTCACCGCCGCCATGCCCGACGCCGTGGCGCGGCACGCCTGGGCGCCTTCCAGCAAGGCCAGCCGATCCTCGAAGATCTGCGTCGTGGGGTTGCCGAAGCGCTGGTAGATGAAGCCGGGGTCGTCGCCGGAGAAACGCCGATCGGCCGCCTCGGCGCTTTCATAGGCGAAGCTCTGGTTGAGGAAGAGCGCCTCGGAGATCTCGCCGTACGGTGTGCGCGCCATGCCGCCCCGCACCAGGCGCGTCTCGACGTCCCAGTGGTTCGGATCTTCGGTCATGGCGATGTCCTGCGGCTGCAAGGGTCGGAGGGCCGCTTGAACGGCAGCGGGCCGGCTGCGTCAAGTGCCGTCCCCGGAGGCGCCTTGCGCGACTCGGCCCGGGCCTTAAGGCTACGCCGCCCATGACCGAGCCTACGGGCATCCTGCCCTGCCAATCCATCGAAGCCCTGATCACGGAAGGCGCCATCCTTGCGGCGAGCCCGTTCGACCACGACCAGGTGCAGCCGGCGAGCATCGACCTTCGGCTGGGCTCTCGCTGCTGGCGCGTGCGCGCCTCCTTCCTGCCGGGCCGCGGCCGCACCGTGGCCGAGCGGATCGAGCAGGTGGCCATGCACGAGCTGGACCTCGACCGTGGCGCGGTGCTGGAACGCGGCTGCGTCTACATCGCCGAACTGCAGGAGCGTCTGGCCTTGCCGGCAGGCGTCTCGGCGCGCGCCAACCCCAAGAGCTCCACCGGGCGGGTGGACGTCTTCGTGCGGCTGCTGTCGGACGCCGGCGCCTTCGACGACGTGGCCGAGGGCTACCATGGGCCGGCCTATATCGAGATCGCCCCGCAGACCTTCTCGGTGCTGGCGCGGCGGGGCACCCGGCTGAACCAGCTTCGCCTGAAGCGGGGCGCGACGCGGCGCCTGCGCACCGAAAACGTGGGCGTCGACCTGTCGAACGGCGTCGCCGGCTTCCGCGCTCGGCGGCACGCGCCCGTGGTCGACCTGGACCGGGAGGACGGCCACGACCCCCGCCTCTACTGGGAGCCCCTGGTCCCCCGGGATGGCCAACTGCTGCTGGACCCCGGCGAGTTCTACATCCTGGCCTCGAAGGAAGCGGTGGAGATCCCAATCCTGGAGGCGGCCGAGATGACACCCATCGATCCCTCGGTCGGCGAGTTCCGGGTGCACTACGCCGGCTTTTTCGACCCGGGCTTCGGCACCGACGAGGCGCACGGCAAGGGCTCGCGCGGGGTGCTGGAGGTGCGGAGCCACGAGACGCCCTTCATCCTGGAGGACGGCCAGACCGTGGCCCGGCTGGTCTACGAGCCGCTGACCGAGCGCCCGACGCGGCTCTATGGCGACCTCGGGTCGCATTACCAACGCCAGGGTCTCAAGCTATCGAAACACTTCAAGATTTGGGGCGAGTAGCGGCGTCGAGCTGACCGGGGCCGGAGCGCCGTATCGGAGGCGCAGGTGGGCCGGGTCCGGAAGGCTGCAGCAGCGCTGGGGGCGCTGCTCTTGGGGTGGCTGGCCATGGCCGGGGCGGCGGGGGCCGCTCCGGCCCTCTGGCTGGTGCAGAACGACACGACCCAGATCTATCTCTTCGGCACGCTGCACGCGCTTCCGCCGGACCTGAACTGGCGCACGCCGCTCTACGACGAGGCCTATGGGCGGGCGAAGACCGTCTGGTTCGAGGCGGACATTGACGACGCCGACCCGCGGGCCATCAACGACATCGTCACGCGCTATGGCGTCGATCCCAAACGGCCGCTCAGCGAGAAACTGGCGCCCCAAGCTCTCGCCCAGCTTCGGCGCGAAGTGGACGTCTCCCGCATCGACCATCTGCGGCCCTGGGCGGCGGCCCTGATGCTGTCCATGCAGCCGGCGTTGAGCGCAGGCGCCAGCGTGGACTCCGGCGCCGACCTGACCATGACGCGGGCGGCGCGCAGCCAGGCCAAGGCGGTGCGCACCTTCGAGACCCTGGAAGACCAGGCGCGCCTGTTCGCGGGGCTGTCGGAGCCTGCGGAGGTGCGCTACCTCACCGAGGTGATCCGCGAGCGCCAGCCCCGTTCGCGCTTATCCTCAAGAGGCGATCCCGAAACCCTGCAGCGGGCCTGGCTGGACGGCGACCTGGCGACGCTGGGCGCGCGGCTGACCGCGGAGCTGAAGGCGCAGAACCCGGCCTTCTACGAAACCCTGCTCAAGGGCCGGACCCTCGCCTGGGCCGAGGCGCTCTCGCGCGAAATGGCGGGGGGCGCCGGCGTGGAGCTCGTCAACGTGGGCGCCCTGCACATGATGGGCGAGGACGGCCTGCCCGCCCTGATGGCCGCGCGCGGCTTCCGCGTCATGCGCGTGCAGTAGCGCGCGGCGCCTCAGGCGTGGACCGCGCCGTCGACGAAGAAGACGTGCCGCATCAGCCGCGCCCACTGGTCGGCGGGGTCAAGCGGGCCGCGGCGGCTGCCATCCTGGGCGCTTGAGAGTATGATCCGCCAGCCCAGCCAACGACGGAGATCCCACATGGCCCTCGCACTTGGAGACACCGCTCCGAACTTCCAGGCCGAGACCACCGAAGGCCACATCGATTTCCACCAGTGGCTCGGCGACAGCTGGGCCGTGCTGTTCAGCCATCCCAAGGACTTCACACCCGTCTGCACGACCGAGCTGGGTGCGGTGGCGCGTCTGAAGCCGGAGTTCGACAGGCGAGGCGTCAAGGTCATCGGTCTGTCCGTCGATCCGGTGGACGACCATGCCCGCTGGGCCGACGACATCGCCGAGACGCAGGGCGCGCGGCCGAACTATCCGATCATCGGCGACACCGACCTTTCCATCTCCAAGGCCTGGGGCCTGCTCCCGGCGGCGACGGAAGGCGGCTCGCAGGGGCGCACGGCGGCGGACAACCAGACCGTCCGCAACGTGTTCGTCATCGGGCCGGACAAGAAGATCAAGCTGATCCTCGTCTATCCGATGACCACCGGGCGCAACTTCGAGGAGATCCTGCGGGTGATCGACAGCCTGCAGCTCACCGCGAAGCACCGCGTGGCCACCCCGGCCGACTGGAAGCAGGGCGAGGACGTGATCATCGCCGGCTCGGTCTCCAACGAAGAGGCGAAGAGCCTCTATCCCGATGGCTGGAAGGCGCCCCGGCCCTATCTGCGCATCGTGCCTCAGCCGCAGGGCTGAGGCCAGGCATCTGCGGAACGTCGGCGCCGCTTGGCGGTTTAAGCCGCCATGCCGGCCGCCGAGAGCATCTTCCCGACCTTCTTCCTTTCGGGGTTCGAATGCTCGACCTTCGAGTGGATGGACGTGGGCCGGCGCAACCTGGTCGCCGAGACGCGCCACCTGGAGCACGCCCAGGAGGACTACGCCTTCCTGCGCCACCTCGGCATCGGGGTCGCCCGCGAAGGGGCGCCGTGGCCGTTCGTCGACCGGGGCGGCGGCCGATACGACTTCAGCAGCATCGATCCTCTGATCGAGGCCATGCACGCGCAGCACGTGCTGCCGATCTGGGACCTCTGTCACTATGGCTACCCCGATGGGCTCGACCCGTTCGGCCCGGACTTCGTCCCCAGGTTCGCGGCCTACGCCCGTGCGGTGGCCGAGCACGTCACGCCGAGGCTTCCCGCGCCGCACTTCTTCACCCCCATCAATGAGATCACCTTCTTCGCCTTCTGCGGCGGCGAGTGGGGATGGACCGCGCCGTGGGGGAAGACCCGCGAACGCCGCTTCGATTTCCGCCGGCGGCTGTGCGAGGCCGACATCGCGGCGGTCAAGGCGATCCGCGAGATCTGTCCCGACGCCCGGATGGTGCACATCGACCCGTTGGTGAACGTGGTCGCGCCCCGGGACCGGCCCGACCAGCGCGAGGCGGCCTGGAAAGAAACCTGGGACGACACCTTCGTCGCCTGGGACATGCTGGCGGGCAAGCGCAACCCGGAGCTGGGCGGCTCGCCCGAGATTCTCGATATCGTCGGGGTCAATTGCTACTCGTTCGGCCAAATGGAGTACCGCGAGCACGGGCCCCACGCCGCCCTGCCGCGCGACGACGACCGCATCCTGCCGCTCTGCACGCTGCTGAAGTTCGCCTACGAGCGCTACCGCCGTCCGATGATCGTCGGCGAGACCAGCGGCCTGGAGGCGGGCCGCCACTGGTGGCTTCGCGACGTGATCCAGGAGGCCCTTGCGGCGGTCGACATGGGCATCGACCTGCATGGCGTCTGCCTGTTCCCCGCCGTCGACATGCCCGACTGGCGGACCGGCGTCTGGGTGCATAACGGCCTGGCCGACCTGATCGAGGACAGGGGCGACCTGCGGCGCGTTCCCGTCGAAGCCTACTGCGAGGAGCTGCGGCGGTGGCAGAAGCGCCTCAATCGCGTCACCCGCCTGGACAAGGACCCGCTCAGCGACCCCGTCGACCTGGACGACATCGTCCGCGCCGCCAGCGAGCTGAAGATGCGCTCGGACGCCAACTGGAACTGATCACGCCGCGCTACCCGGCTGCCAGCCAGGCGCAGGCTCCCCTTGAAGTTACGCCTCCGGCTCGACCTGCCGCAGGAACCGCCACGGCCGTCCTGGCGCGTGCTCGACCTCGAACCAGGCCTTGTCTCCTTCGAACGGAGGCACTTCCGAAATCGGGAACACCTTGAGCCAGGGCCTGCGCCCCGTCCGCGTCACGAAATGCAGCACCCGTCCGTCCGGGCCAGTCCGACGTTCGATGAGGTGCACGAGGGTGTAGATCACCCTCAGATGTTCTTCTTTTGTGCTCCTGCGTCAAGGGGGCGTTCCATTCACGCCTGACCGGGCTCAATCTGGGGGCATGTGCAACAAGTACCCCATGCGCAAGCCCCCGGAGGCGCTGTTCGATCCGTTCACCCAGCTGAAGGTCCCGTTCCGCTGGGCCGAGGGGCGCACCCCCAATCTGGAGCCAAGGGACGAGATCACCGTGCGGGACAGCGCCCCAGTGGTGCGCCAAGCGCCTGACGGGGTCGGCGTGGAGGCGGCCGTTCTGCCCTGGGCCTGGTCCGCGCCGAACGGCCGCCCGGTGTTCAACTTTCGCGCCGAGGGCCGCAGCTTCGCGCGCAGCGACCGGTGCCTGATCCCCGCCGACGGCTTCTATGAGTTCACCGAGCGCGCCGACGGGAAGAAGAGTCCCAAGCACCGGCACCTCTTCACCCTGGCCGGCCACGACTGGTTCTGGATCGCCGGCCTCGTGCGCGATGGCGCCTTCGCCATGCTCACCGTCCAGCCCGGGCCGGAAATTGCGCCCTTCCATGACCGCCAGATCGTCGTGCTACCGCCTCTGGCCGCCATGGACTGGCTGGCCCTCGAGCGCCCGGAGGCGGAGGTCCTGCGCCCCCTGCCGGCGGGAAGCCTGACGCATATGCAGTTGACCTAGGGGCGCGGCGCGAAAACTCGTGTCTCGCGGGAGGGGCCGAGCGGGTGTAGCGTTGTCGCCGGGGGCTCCGAGGGTGCCGGATGCAACATGTAAATTGGGTGATCGGCGCGTTGGAGCCGGAGCTTCGTGCGGACTTCGCCAAAGACCT
>Ga0068859_100000094_pt1 | contig 81844 bp, 69 predicted proteins | sample KBSSwiS22_FD_66585 | JGI IMG/M metagenome (GOLD analysis project Ga0068859, IMG submission 66585) | Switchgrass rhizosphere microbial communities from Kellogg Biological Station, Michigan, USA - KBS Switchgrass S2-2 | ecosystem: Host-associated > Plants > Roots > Rhizosphere > Soil ...
AGCCCCAACCCCAGCCCCAACCCCAGCCGCCTCCCCAGCCGAAGCTGCCGAGCCTCCAGCCATGGGTGCGCTCGCGGAAGGACCCAACGTCGCGGAGGGTCGGTGCGTCGTACGTTGCCTTCATGACGGTTCCTCCGTCCGGTGGCGTTGCCTTTCGGCTTGTCAGCCGGCCAGGCAGCAAACCGACCGGCATCTGATCCGCCGGCCCGATCGTTCGCCTATCACCACCTGTAACCGACCATTACCAGCCTGCCACCGCCCGGTTCACCCCACGTTCACCACGCTGGGCATGATCCGCCTGCTGCGCCAAGGCCGCGACGAAGACCAGATCCTTCTGTGGGCCCAGTCGCTATGTCCCAGCGGAGTCGGCCCGGCGGGCGACGAGCGGCCATGCTGCTGGACCCGCCGGTAGGCCGCCAACTAGTCGGCGATGGACGACAGACGATCTCGCATCTGTCGCACTGACGACCAATGCCAGCGACTTTCGCTTGATCGCTGGCTGTTGGCGGCCCTGGGGGGCGTGGTCACGGTGGGTGACGTCGGTGGGGTGTGCGGGGCTGGGTGTGGGGCGACACTCCCACCCGCCACCACCCGCCAGACATCCGAAGTTCAGGGGGGATCTTGGACGTCCGCTCGGCCGTCAGGGCCACGAAACGGTGCCGGACGCTGCCCTGAAGCCTGAAACGATCACCCGTGAGGTCGGGCAGGACGAGCGCGACCGCGTGCGCACAGGGCAAACATCGCCGGGCGAAGGCACCGTGGTCGAATTGCCGGGGCCGCGGGGTTCGTCCCGTGGGGTCCGGGGCTCGGCCCCGGGGCAACATGACGGGCTCTGGCGAAGTTGACCGAAGGTCAACGAGCAGGGAAGCCCGCCGCGAGCCGAAGGCGGGGATTGAACCCGCGACCTATCGCTTACGAGGCGATTGCTCTGCCACTGAGCTACTTCGGCATGGTCCAGCAAGCGCTGGCCGGCTCTGAGTATGCCAGATCGGATGACCAGAACGACGACCGTGCCTCCGCTCGGTTTCCTTGATCTTGGAGGTTGGCGTGGCGCTGGCCTGGTGGCTGGTGGTCGGATGGTCCGGCCCGCTTGGCGCCGATGCGGCTGGCGGATGGGGCGTGGTGGGTGTCCGGGGCGCGCGGAGACAGGTTGGTGGGTGCCTCGGGGTTGAGTCAGGAGGGAGTTACTGAAAGCTTGGGCGTCGTCACGTTTGAGTGTCGATGTGGTGTCGTGGGTCGACCGAAATTCGTCAAATGCGACCCCGCTCGCAGTGGCACCGGAGGGGTTGCGTAGGGTTTCGCCATGACCGGGGAAGCAGCCGCGACGACGACGCGAGGAGCCTCGCTGCTCGTCGCGGAAGATGACGAAGCATCGCGCGTCGCACTCGCACGCAGTCTTGAGCGATTCGGGTACCGCGTGCTGGAGGCGGCCGACGGCGAGACCGCGCTCCGCCTGTTCCAGACGACCGAGATCGACCTGGTCGTGCTCGATGTTGCCATGCCACGGATGGACGGCTTCGCCGTGCTCAGCCGCCTGCGGCAGACCAGCGAGGTTCCGGTGATCATGCTCACCGGTCGGGCTGAGGAGGTCGACCGCGTCGTCGGCCTGGAGCTCGGGGCCGACGACTACGTCGTCAAGCCCTACTCGCTGCGTGAGCTGGTCGCCCGGGTTCGCGCCCGGCTGCGCCGCCGGCCGGTCGAGGCACCGCCGCAGCGCACGGGCGACGGCAACGAGCCGCTGATCTACGGCGACGTGTCGATCGACCTGCGGGCGCGCGAGGTCGCGGTCGCCGGAGAGCGGATCGACCTGACGGCTCGCGAGTACGAGCTGCTCGCCTTCCTGGCTCGCCACCCGCGCCGGGTGTTCAGTCGTGAGGAACTGCTCGAGCAGGTTTGGGGCACGCGTTTCCAGGACCCGGCGACCGTGACGGAACACGTCCGGCGGGTGCGGACCAAGGTCGAGGGCCGGCCGCCGCAGCGCCGCCTCGTCACCACTCTGCGCGGCATGGGCTACCGCTTCGACCCGTGATTCTGGCTTCGTGACCGGCGGAGTCCCCCAAGCTGCAAGGCGGGGGACTCCGTTCAGTCCGTCTCTCAGTCCGTCTCCGAGTGGCGCGAACGGGCGCGTCGGCGGATCCGGTGGCGTCCCCCCTCGGCGGCCGGCGGGTTCGCCTGGCCCGCGTCGTCAGGCTGGCCCGCGTCGTCAGGCTGGCCCGCGTCGTTAGGCTGGCCGGCGGATTCCGGCATGACAGCAGCCGGATCGGAAGCGCCGGCTCGCGCGGTGGGGTCGTCATCACCCACCGATACCTCTTGGCTCCCGGCGCCAACTTCCTTGACGCTGCCTTGGCCTTCCGCAGCAGCAGCCTCGGAAGAACCGCAGGCGGAGCTTTTCGCGGCCGGATACGCAGCCTCGTGGGCCTTGCGGGAGCCGCACACCTCGGCGCGGTCGCAGGCTCGCCGCCCGCCCGCGTCGAGCGCGACGACGACCTGCTGGCGGGGGACGTCGTGGCTGACGACCCTGCCGGGGCCGTCGGGGGTGCGTGCTCGGGCGCCCACGGCCGGGACCGCGGCGGCGAACTCCTCGTACAACGGATGCTCGTAGCGCAGGCAGCACATCAGCCGCCCGCACGCTCCGCTGATCTTCAACGGGTTCAGCGCCAGGTTCTGGTCCTTCGCCATGCGGATGCTCACCGGCTCGAAGTCGGTGAGGAACGTCGAGCAGCACAGCTCCCGGCCGCAGGAGCCGATGCCGCCCTGCAGCTTCGCGCTGTCCCTGGCGGACAGCTGGTGCAGGTGGACCCGGGTGTCCAGCGTCCGGTTCAGGTCGCGGACGAGGGCGCGAAAATCCACCCGCCCGTCGGCGGTGAAGTAGATCGTGAACGTGTCGGACGCGCTGACGTGGTCCACCCCGACGATCTTCATGGGCAGGCCGTGCTCACGGACCAGCCGCTTGGCCGCCACCCGGGCCTGGGCGCGCCGCCGCCGGGACACCTGGTGACGCTCCACGTCCGTCTCGACGGCGAATCCGGCGAGCACCGGCAGATGGCCGATGTCGTCGCTGACCCACTGCGGCGCCCACACGCAGGTCGCGACCTCCGGACCATCGTCGGTGGGGACGAGTACCTGGTCGCCGACGCTGGGCGTCAACGATCCCGGGTCCGCGTAGTACAGCTTCCCGCGGGGCGAGAAAGCCACCGCGCACATCATCGGCATGCGTGCCCGCCGTCCTGTCCTGTCCGCCGCGAGGCGTCGCGACGGGGCCCGGCCTACGCACGAGACAGTCATGCCACCGCGTCGGGGCCGGCCGCACACCCGACGGGCCAGGCCAGTCTGACCTTGCTGGATGTGACGGACGTCGCATCTGTCGTGACGCCCGACAGTGACATCCGACACTGGCCTTCGGGCGCGCGCGGCTTCGTCACTGTCGCGCGTCCTGCGGCCTGAGCGTACGTCCCCGTTCCGGCCGAAGCACCCGGTTCGGCGCCGTCCGCAGAGCCGGTAGGAGCTCGTCGTCCGGCTATGCGTCACGGAGAGTGAGAGCGAGAGACTCCACGGTGAGCTGGACGACGAGGCCGGGGTTGGCGGCGAGCGCGTCCCGGGTCGCGAGGACCGCCTCGAGGCGGCGCAGGGTGCGTTCCGGGGTGGCCGCGCCGGCGAGCCGGCCGACCTCGGCGGCCGCGTCCGGATTGACCGGGTCGACGGTCGCGCCGAGCTGATGGGCGAGCACGTCCCGGTAGAGGCCCGCGAGGTCGAGCAGCGCGCGGTCAAGCGAGTCGAGCACGGTGCGCCGCCCCCGGCTCTTCTGCGACTTCTCCAGCTCCTTGAGCGCCCCGGCGGCGCCGCGGACCATCATCGTCTTGGCCTTGGGCGCGGTCTTGGGCGGTGTCTTCGGCGCCCGTTTTGAGCGTCCGGTGGCCCCGGACGACGTCGCCCCGACGCCGAGCGCCGTGCGCAGCGCCTCGGATTCCGCCTCGTCGCGCTCGGCGTTGGCGGCCTCGGCCTCGGCGTTGGCGGCGGCCACGAGGTCGCCGGCCGCGGCCAGGCAGTCGGCCACCCGGCCCAGCCGGCCGGGCAGCGCGAGCACCTGGGCGCGCCGCGCCCTGGTCCGCTCGTCGGAGGCCAGCAGCCGTGCCTGGCCGAGGTGGCCCTGCGACGCCCTCGCCGCGACGTACGCTGTCCGCTCGTCGACGCCCGAACGCAGCAGCGCGGCGGCGATGTCGTCGATGGACGGCAGGCGCAGCGACACCACCCGGCAGCGGGACCGGATCGTCGGCATGACGTCGTCCACCGACGGCGCGCACAGCAGGAAGACCGACCGGTCGGCCGGCTCTTCCAGCGCCTTGAGCAGGGCGTTCGCGGCGGAGTCCGTCAGCCGGTCCGCCTCCTCGATGAGCAGGATCCGGTAGCGGCCGCTGGTCGGGGCGCTCGCGGCGTCGCGGACCAGTGCCCGGACGTCGTTCACGCCGAGCGACAACCCTTCCGCGCGAACGGTGCGCAGGTCGGCCGCCGTGTCGGTGAGGACGGTATGGCAGCCGACGCACTCGCCGCAGCCCGGTGGCTGCGCAGGCTCGCCGGCACCGGGCGTCGCGACGGCCCGCTCGCAGCTCAGCGCGGCGGCGAAGCTCCTGGCGGCGTCGGCCCGGCCTGCGCCGGCCGGGCCGGTGAACAGCCAGGAGTGTGTCATACCCGCCCTGGCGGCGGCGATCGCGCCGCCCGGGCCGCCGATGAGGGTGGCCGCGGCGGCGGCCGCCGCGAGGGTCTCGACGACGGCGTCCTGACCGGCAAGGCATTCCCAGACGGTCACGGCCTCTCCCGGGGACTCATGCCGAGCCTTCCGGCGGCCAGGTGGAGCCGCCAGGCCCACTGTCCCAGCCACCGCGGCGGTCAGCGCCCTCGTGGCCGGGGTTCCTGCCGGATCGACGGAGCCGATCTGGGAGGTCTGCTGGGAGGTCTGCGACGCCCGATGGATGGTCGGGTCCCGTTCCGCCCGCCGCGACGGCCGCCAGCTCCGGCCCGGCCTGGCTGTCCGCTTCCGAGCTGTCCGCTTCCGAGCTGTCCGCTCCCGAGCCGTCGTGGCCCACGCGGTTCGCGCCCCTCGCCTGGCCCGTTCCGCCCAGGTCCTCGCCCAGCCGACGGGCGACAACCTGGCGGATCCGGGCCCCCAGCTCGCCCGCTGCCGTCGCGGCGTCGAGCACGAGGTAGCGATGCGGCTCCTCGTCGGCGAGCTGCAGGAAAGCGGAGCGGACCTGCTCGTCGAACGTCGGGCCGAGCCCATTCATCCACCGCCCGCCGTCGGCGTCCGGCTCGCGGTCCAGCAGAACCGTCACGTCGGGGAGGAGCGACATGGTGGCCCACTGGGCCAGCACGCTCAGCTCGTCCAGCTTGGCGCAGCTCGCGGCGCTCTGCTGGGCGATCGTCGAATCCACGTAGTGATCGGTGAGTACCACGGCGCCGCGACCGAGCGCTGGCTCGATCAACCGGGCCACGTGCTCGGCTCGGACGGCCGCGGCGAGCAGGGCCTCGGTGCGGGGGTGCAGCGCGGCCGACGGGTCCGCCTGGAGCTGCCGCAGGGCCTTCTCCAGCGGAGCGGCGATCGTCGCGTCCGAGGCGACCACCACCTCGCGTCCCATCTCGGTGAGCCACGCCCGCAGCGCCACCAGCTGGTCGGCCCGCGTCGCCGTGTCCGCGCCCTCGATGGCGACGAACAGGCCGGCGTGGCGCGGCCGGCGGCTCTGCCTGCGGCCGCGCAGCGCGTTCCACAGCTCCGGCAGGACGGGCACACCGGAGTGATCGTCCATCTGTCGGTAGGCGAACAGGCCGACCACGATGGCCAGGACACCGCCGCCGAGCAGCACGAAGGTCACGCCGTCGGCGCGGACGTTGACGTCGCCCCAAAGGTGCACCTGGTGCGAGCCGATCAGGCCCACCAACGCCGGCGCCGCAGCCAGCACCAGCAGTAGGTCGACGCGGACCAGCGACTGTACGAGCGCGAAGGTGCGCCCGCGCAGCTCGTCGGCCACTTCGGCCTGCAGGAGGGTGTTGCCGGTCACCCACGCCACCCCGGCAAACATGCCCACCAGGACGACGAGAATGCAAGCCAGCACCAGGTTCGGGATGATCGCGACAAATACCAGCGTGACGCCGGCGCCGGTGACGCAGACGCCGAAGAGGCGGGTGCGGCTGTAGTCGCCGAGCAGCTTCGGCCCGGCCGCCATCCCGGTGGCCAGACCGATGAACACGGCCGCGAACAGCACGCCGTACGCCGCGTCCCCGCCACCGAGGATCTGGACGTAGAGCTTCCCGAGCGCGATGACGCAGCCGGCGCCGGCGAAGCCGCCGAGGATGCCGACGACCAGCCCGCGCACGAGCCGGTCATTGCCGACGAACTTCCAGCCTTCGGTGATGGACGCGAAGAAGCCTGGCTCGGGGCCGTGCTCCGGCCGCTCGGCCTTGCCGATCGACTTGAGCCCGCCGATCACCACCGCCGACGCCAGGAAGGTCAGGGCGTTGAAGTAGAGGGCGATGTCGACCGAGGAGTCGCGGAAGTAGGGATGTCCCGGCGCGAGGCTGCGAGACAGGGTCGCCAGCAGCGCGAAGATCGCCGCCGCTACCGGGGCGCTGCCGTAGGTGGTGAGCAGGCTGAGCGTGTTCGCCGCGGCCAGCCGTTCCTTCGGCACCAGATGCGGGACGCTCGCCTCCTTGGCCGGCGCCCACAGCAGGGTCACGCACTCGATCAGGAAGGACGCGATCAGCAGCCAGGCCAGCGTGCCGACGATCGGGATCGACAGGAACAGGCCGAAACGCAGCAGGTCGGTGACGACCATGGTCAGCCGGCGGTCGAGCTTGTCGGCGACCGCGCCGGCCAGCGGCCCGAAGATCAACGCTGGCGCCAGTCGGATGATCAGCAGCGAGCCGAGCGCGTAGGCCTGGCCAGAGAAGCCATGCTGCAGCTGGGTGACCATCGCCGTGGTGGCGAGCAGGCCCATCCAGTCACCGAGGCTGGACAGCCCCAGCTGGATCCACAGCCGGCGGAACTCCGGGATGCGCAGCACCGCGCGCACGTCGCCCTCGTCCGAGCTCGGCGGCGCGCGTCGCTCCGGCGGCTCCGGCACGCTCGTGACCGGATGCTGGCCGACGGTCTTGACAGCCCACCCGGCGCGCCGGGGGCGACGGGCGGCTAAGCCGCCGCCCGGATCGCCGCCGGGCGCCGCGGGCGTTCCCGGCAGACCGGCCGGTTCGGCTGGCCCGATCGAGTCGTCCGGCCAGATTGCGTCGTCCGGTCCGGTTACGTAGTCCGGCCCGGTTACGTCGTCCAGTCCGGCCGTGTCGTCCAGCCCTGCTGGCTCATCCCCGTTGCCGGGGACCATCAGTCGGCCTCGCCAGTGCCCTCGGCGGCGGCCGACCGTTTGGTGGCCGCGCGGGTGCCGGTCGTCGACCGGCCGGTCGACGTGGTCTTGGCCGTGGACTTGGGCTTCGCCTTGGACCCGCCCGTGGCGGACTTGGCGGACTTGGCGGCGGATTTCGCGGTCGCCTTCGCGCCGGTGCCCGCGGCCGACCTGCCCGACGAGCGGCGCGGGGCGGCCGGGCCGCGGGCTCGCCGGTCGGCGAGCAGCTCAGCGGCGCGCTCGATCGTCAGGGTGGCGACCTCGTCGCCCTTGCGCAGGCTCGCGTTGGTCTCGCCGTCGGTCACATAGGGGCCGAAACGGCCCTCCTTGAGGACCATCGGCTTGCCGGTCGCCGGGTCGGCGCCGAGCTCACGCAGCGGCGGGATCTCGGCCGCGCTGCGCCGCCCGCGTGCCTTCGGCTGCGCCAGCAGCGCGAGCGCCTGCTCCAGCGTCACCGTGAACAGCTGCTCCTCGGACTCCAGGGAGCGGCTCTGCGTCCCCTTCTTCACGTAGGGACCGTACCGGCCGTTCTGGGCGGTGATCTCCTCGCCGTCCTCGCCCGCGCCGAGGACCCTGGGCAGCGTGAGCAGCTTGCGGGCGTCGTCGAGCGTGAGCGTCTCCAGCGACATCGTCGACAGGAGGCTCGAGGTCCGCGGCGGGTCGGTGTCCGTGGTGACGTACGGGCCGTAGCGGCCCGCCTTCGCCGTGATGGTCGCGCCGGTCTCCGGGTCGGTGCCGAGCACTCGGTCGCCCGACGGCGCCTCGAGCAGCTCCAAGGCCTTCGGGATCGTCAGCTCGTCCGGCGGCAGGTCCTCGGGGACGCTGGCACGCCGCTCACCGTGCTGGACGTAGGGGCCGTAGCGACCGACCCGGACGACGACCGGGATGCCGTCGTCCGTCTCGCCGAGGGGGATTGAGTTGACCTCGCGGGCGTCGATCTCGCCGAGCCGCTCGCTGACCAGGTGCTTGAGCCCGGCGTCGGCGGCCACCTTCCCGTTCGCGCTTCCGGTTCCGTTGGCTGTGCCGTTCCCGCCCGCGGTGCCGTTCCCGCCCGCGGTGCCGTCGGCGGCGGGGCCGCCGTCACCGAAGTAGAACCGGGTCAGCCAGTCCGTCGACGCGGCCGTGCCGGCGGCGATGTCGTCGAGGTCGTCCTCCATCGACGCGGTGAACCGGTAGTCGACCAGCCGGGAGAAATGGTCCTCGAGCAGGCCGACGACGGCGAACGCGACGAAGCTCGGCACCAGCGCGGTGCCCTTCTTCCAGACGTAGCCGCGGTCCTGGATCGTGCCGATGATCGACGCGTAGGTCGACGGGCGGCCGATGCCCAGCTCCTCCAGCGTCTTGACCAGGCTCGCCTCGGTGAACCGGGGCGGCGGGCTGGTGGCGTGGCCGCGCGGGGTGAGCTGCCGGGTGGCCAGTGGGTCGCCCTGGCGGACGTCCGGCAGCCGGGTCTCGCGGTCCTCGAGCTCGGCGTCCGGGTCGTCGGCGCCCTCGACGTAGGCGCGCAGGAAGCCGGGGAAGGTGATGACCTTGCCGGTGGCGGCGAACTCGGCGTCCTCACCGGTGCTGGAGGCGCCGCCGAGGCGGACGGTGGCGCTGGTGCCGCGGGCGTCGGCCATCTGGCTGGCCACGGTGCGCCGCCAGATCAGCTCGTAAAGCCGGAAGCCGTCGGCGTCGAGCTCGGAGCGCACCTCGCCGGGGGTGCGGAAGGTGTCGCCGGCGGGGCGGATCGCCTCGTGTGCCTCCTGGGCGTTCTTGACCTTCTTCGTGTAGATCCGCGGCGCGTCCGGTACGTACTCCGGGCCGTAGAGCTGACGGGCCTGCTCGCGGGCCGCGACCAGCGCCGTCTCGGACAGGTTCGTCGAGTCGGTCCGCATGTAGGTGATGTAGCCGTTCTCGTACAGCTTCTGCGCGATCTGCATGGTGCGCTGGCTGGAGTACCGCAGCTTGCGGCCCGCCTCCTGCTGCAGCGTCGACGTCATGAACGGCGCGTACGGGGAGCGCTTGTAGGGCTTGGTCTCCACCGAGCGGACGGCGAAGACGGTGGCGGCCAGCCGCTCGGCCAGGCCACGCGCGCCCGCCTCGTCGAGCCGGGCCACGTCGGCGGAGGTGAGCCGGCCGGTGGCGTCGAAGTCGCGGCCGGTCGCGAGCCGGCGGCCGTCGAGCGCGACCAGGGTCGCCGGCAGCGGAGTCTGGTCCGGCGCCTTGCCGTCATGGCCGACGGTGGCGGCGAAACGGCCCTCGATGTTCCAGTACTCCGCCGAGCGGAACCGCATCCGCGCCCGCTCCCGGTCGACCAGGATGCGGGTCGCGACGGACTGCACGCGGCCGGCGGACAGCCGCGGCATGACCTTCTTCCACAGCACGGGGGAGACCTCGTAGCCGTAGAGACGGTCGAGGATGCGCCGGGTCTCCTGGGCGTTGACCAGGTTCTCGTCGATCTCGCGCGGGCTGTCGACGGCCCGGCGGATCGCCTGCGGGGTGATCTCGTGGAAGACCATCCGCTTGACCGGCACGGTCGGCTTGAGGGTCTGCAGCAGGTGCCAGGCGATCGCCTCGCCCTCGCGGTCCTCGTCTGTCGCGAGGTAGAGCTCGCTCGCCTCCTTGACCAGCGCCTTGAGCCTGCTGACCTGGGGGCGCTTGTCCGGCGTGACGATGTAGAGCGGCTCGAAGCCGTTGTCGACGTCGACCCCGAGCCGGGCCCACGGCTTGCCCTTGTGCGCCGCGGGCACGTCCGCGGCGCTGCGCGGCAGGTCGCGGATGTGGCCGATGCTCGACTCGACCTGCCAGCCGGGCCCGAGGTAGCCCGCGATCGTCTTCGCCTTCGCCGGAGACTCGACGATGACCAGCCGGGTGCCCGGGCCGCCGGCCGCGGTCCGTCGTCGCCCGGTGCCGCCGCGGGTGGTCCCGGGCGCCGTCTCGACCTCGTCGGCGGAGTCGGCCGCGAGGGCCTCCTCGGCGTCGAGGTCGACGTCGAGCGGTTCGGCTAGCGGGGTGGACCGGGACGGGGTCCGGGCCGTCGTCTTCGCGCGCGGTGGCACTGGTCTCCTCGGTACTGCTGTTCTCGTGCCGCGGTCGGCGGTCTCGTCGCGGTCGGCGTCGCTGGCTGGCGGCGCCGCTGGTGGGTGCCTCGCCGGCCGGCGCCGGCCACCACGGTGGCCGGACCGCTGTGGATGGGTGGCCGGCCAGGCGCTCGCTCGCGCCCACACCGGGCCCCCCAAGCCGGCGAGCCGTCACCGCGACCGGTGCAGGTGTCGTGCTGCACGGTACGCCGCGCCGACCCGGTCGGCTTCTTGCCGTCTGCCCAACGGGGAAGGTTCGATCGTGGCACGGGGTGCGTCGCGGGACGCGTCGTGTCTCCCGCGCCGGGACCTACCCGGCCCGCTGGATGGACACCGCCGTCACCGTAAGGGCTCACAGCGCCGGTACGCCATCCCTCGAGCGCGTCACGTGACCGACTTCCCCTTGCCTTACCCGAGAGGTGAACCTATGACTGCCCCCTCCACTGAAGTGGCCACTTCAACAATGGTGGCCCCGCCGTCAGCAGCGGCCCCGCCGCATGTGCTCGGGGTGCCAGGCGGTCGGCGCCCAGCCTGAAACTTCCGCACGGCCGACCGCCCGTCGCCGAAGCTCCGGCGACGGGCGGTCGGGAGGGTCCTGCCTGGATCAGACCTGCCAGGAGCCTGCCTGGAAGCGGGACTGATCAGACGTTCACCTGGTCGGCGGTGGTGGTCTGGTCCGCGGGGGCCGTGGTGACCGTGACGTTGGACGACGCCGCGACCGCGGGCGCACCGGGGGACGGGGACGCCTCGTCCGTGGACGAGCCGCGCCGCTTGGAGATCACGATCACTGTGGCGATCACCGCGACGGCGACGACGGCGATGAGGACCCGCAGCCAGGTGTTCTTGTCCTCGCCCACCGAGAACTTCACGACGGTAGGCGCGATCAGCAAGCTGACCAGGTTCATCACCTTGATCAGCGGGTTGATCGCCGGGCCGGCAGTGTCCTTGAACGGGTCGCCCACCGTGTCACCGATGACCGTCGCCGCGTGGACCTCGGAGCCCTTCCCGCCGTGCGCGCCGTCCTCGACCAGCTTCTTCGCGTTGTCCCAGGCGCCGCCCGAGTTGGCGAGGAAGACGGCCATCAGCACGCCGCTGGCGATCGCACCGGCCAGGTAGGCGCCCAGCGGCGGGTAGCCGAGGCCGAACCCGACCGCGATCGGTGCCATCACGGCCAGCGTGCCGGGCGTGATCAGCTCGCGCAGCGAGTCGCGGGTGCAGATGTCGACCACGGCGCCGTAGTTCGGCTTCTCGGAGCCGTCCATGATCCCCGGGTGGTCGCGGAACTGGGCCCGCACCTCCCGGACGACCCGGCCGGCGGCCCGGCCGACCGCGTTGATCGCGAGCCCGGAGAAGAGGAACACCACGGCCGCGCCGATGATCAGACCGACCAGCGCGTCCGGATAGGCCACGTTGAGGCCACCGACGAGACCTCGGTTGGCCTCCGGCAGCACCCCGGCCTTGTCGAGTGCCTCGGTGACCGTGTCGGTGAACGACCCGAACAGCGCCGTCGCCGCGAACACGGCCGTCGCGATCGCGATGCCCTTCGTGATGGCCTTCGTGGTGTTGCCGACCGCGTCGAGCGAGGTCAGGATCTCCGCGCCCTCCGGGGTCACCTCGCCGGACATCTCCGCGATGCCCTGCGCGTTGTCGCTCACCGGTCCGAAGGTGTCCATCGAGACGATGACGCCGACCGTGGTGAGCAGTCCGGTGCCGGCGAGCGCGACGGCGAACAGCGCGATCGTGACGCTGCCCGAGCCGAGCAGGTAGGCGCCGAACACGGCCCCGCCGATCAGTACCGCCGAGTAGACCGCCGACTCCAGGCCCACGCCGATGCCGGCGAGGATGTTGGTCGCCGGGCCGGTGGTCGAGGCTTCGACGACGCCGCGGACCGGCTTGCGGGCCGTCTCGGTGAAGTAGCCGGTGAGCAGCTGGATCGCCGCGGCGAGCACGATGCCGATCAGCACGGCGCTGATGGCGATCACCTGCGGGTTGCCGTCCTGGGTGCTGCCTTCCATGCCGGGGAAGTCGGCGAAGCTGGTCGGCAGGTAGACGAGCGAGACGATGACGACGCCGATCGCGGAGATCACCGAGGAGATGAAGAAGCCGCGGTTGATCGCGGCCATCCCGTTGCGGTCCTTGGCGCGTGGGGCGACGGTGAAGATGCCGATGACGGCGGTGATGACGCCGACGGCCGGGATGAGCAGCGGGAACACCAGCCCGTTCTCACCGAAGGCCTTGACGCCGAGGATCAACGCGGCGACCAGCATGACCGCGTAGGACTCGAACAGGTCGGCCGCCATGCCGGCGCAGTCGCCGACGTTGTCGCCGACGTTGTCCGCGATGGTCGCGGCGTTGCGCGGGTCGTCCTCGGGGATGTTCTTCTCCACCTTGCCGACCAGGTCGGCGCCGACGTCGGCGGCCTTGGTGAAGATGCCGCCGCCGACCCGCATGAACATCGCGAGCAGGGCGGCGCCGAACCCGAAACCTTCGAGTACCTGCGGTGCGGTGTCCTTGAAGGCGAGCACCACGACTGCGGCACCGAGCAGGCCGAGCCCGACGGTGAACATGCCGACCACGCCGCCGGTGCGGAACGCGAGGCGAAGTGCGGCCTTCTCGCCGCGTTCGTTGGCCGCCGCCGCCGTTCTGGTGTTCGCCCTGGTCGCCAGCGACATGCCGACGAATCCGACGAGCGCCGAGAAGATCGCGCCGACGACGAAGAATACCGAGCGACCGACTCTGGCGCCGGTGTCGTCCGCCGGCAACGCCAGCAGCACGAACGGGATGATGACGACGAACGCGGCCAGGGTCTTGAACTGGCGACGCAGATAGGCAGCGGCACCCTCCTGTACCGCGGCACCGACCTCGATCATTTTGGGCCCGCCCTGGCTGGCCGCGAGCACCTCGCGGACCAGATAGCCGGCCACAAGCAGGGCCAACGCTGCGATGAACGCCACACCGGCGACCAATCCCAACTGCCCGCCAGTAAGGTCGATCCCAGCGGTCGCGGGTGACTCCGCAACTTGGATCGGGGACATGGCTCCTCCCGGTCTGCACTGTTTGTCCCCTGGACTGCCGGCGCTCGCCCGCCGTCATGATCGACGGCGCACGCATGTCCAACGGTCACAGCAGGGCGTCGCATCGGACGACGCCGCGGGTGGCTTATTCGGGGATGTCGTGGGTTCGCGGGGCAAACCGTGGCTGGCGGTACGCAGGTGCGTTACCTGTCGGTATGGGTGGAGCCAAACCGGCAGAAGCCTGGCCTGGCGATGGGGCCTCCCTTGCCGGGGAGTGCCACAGCCGTCGGCTGGCTCAGCGCCTGCGTAGCCGTCTCGCGGAAGGTCCCAGTCCCACCTCCACCGCACTCCACCGGGAGCACCGACTCAGTTCACGGACGACCAGCAAAACGTCCGTGAGATGCGGCGGAGTCTATCCACACGTCTGCGGCGTGCGCTCGTTTTTGCGCCGCCCGCCCGCTGCGGGTCCGTAGCGTCCGTGTCGTGCGCGACGCTCCCTCCGTGATGCCGCGCGGCACCGGCCAACGAACAAGACCGCTGGCTGCTCGGGAACGAGCGTCCGAAGTGGCTGCCGGGCCTGCGAAGTAAGATCATCTTCGCGTGCCCGGCAGCCTTCGGTCAGACGGGGTTGCCTGCCGCGGCCATGGTGCCCTCGACGAAGGCGGCGATGTCCCAGGTCATCGTCACGACGGTGCCGACACCGTCCGGGCGACGGCGGATCTGGACGTCGTCGGCGAGCCCCTCGATGAGCGCGAGCCCGATGCCCGGCGGAAGCGCCGAGCCGGCTGCCCCAAGATCCAAATCGCCAGGCAGGTCGGCCGACGGGTGGTCGGCGGGCGGCGAACCGGCGGTACCCAGGTCGAGGAGCGCGGGGGCTCCCAACAGGCCGCCGTCGGGGCCGGGCGTCGCGTCGTCGTCCGGCTCGCCCGAGTCGGCGACCGTGACCGTGAAGGCGCCGTCGACGCTCATCATCTGGACCTCGACCAGGTCCTCGGGCGCGCGCAGACGGTTCACGTTCACCGCCCGCGAGCAGGCCTCGCCGACGGCGAGCCTGATCTCGTCCAGCGCGGCGGACGGTATCCCGGCGCGGCGCGCCACCGCCATCGCGATCATGCGAGCGGCGAGGACGTGCCCGGGCAGGGCAGCGAAGCGCAACTCAACGGTGGGCATGCGGCCTCCCCGGGGTTCCTGTCGGACCGAGTGGCTCGGTCCGACAGGTCGGTGATCTGCCGATCCGACAGTTCAAGGTCGTTCGCGCGGCACGGGGGCGCAGATCGGCGAGAGACCCCGGCCAGGGGTGCATTCTTCTCATGTTTGTCACGACTGTCCTGTTGATGAGGCCCCCGAGCGAGTTCGAGTCACCTTGTCCGGGTTCCAGCCGGATCTGTGACGTGGCCCTGCCGGATCGCCGACGGCCAGGTTCCTGCCGGATCGCCGACGGCGAGCTGGGAGGTCCGCTGGTAGGTCTGGAAGGTCTGGAAGGTCGACGACCTGGGACGACCCGGTTCGACGGGGTCGCCGCTGATCGAAGCCAGCGCCTGCCAGCGCGGGCGCACGAGTACATCGACTCCGGTCAGGAAGACGCGCCGGCTGTCGCAGCTGGCCGGTCCGTCCCGTCGGCGGTACATGATCCGGGTGCCTGGCCGCTCGGACACGCCCAGGCGTCGTGTCGTCCAGGCTTCGGGTACCAAGACTCCGAGACACCAAGGTACCGAGGTACCAAGGCACCGCCGGCGGCCGGCGAGCGGGATGACCTTGCCGCCGTCGCCTCAGTCGTTGGCGGCGAGCGCTTCCTCGATGGAGGCATGAATCGGGAAGACCTTGGTCAGGCCCGTGATCCGGAAGATCTTGAGGATGCGCTCCTGAGTGCAGACGAGGCGCAGCGAACCGTCATGCGCCCGGACCCGCTTGAGGCCGCCGACGAGGACGCCGAGGCCGGTGGAGTCGAGGAACTCGACGCCCTCCATGTCGACGATCAGGTGATAGGAGCCGGCTGAGACGAGGTCGATGAGCTGCTCACGCAGCTTCGGCGCGGTGTAGACGTCGATCTCGCCGCCCACGACGACGACCGTGTGGTCGCCTTCCTGGCGGGTCGTGAGGGACAGATCCACGGATCCTCCTGCTTGCTACGTCGACTTGTCGTTCGGGCGCGTGGGACGCTCAGGTCCGAGGACCTGACTGCTGGCGCCATTACCCCGCGGTGTGCAAAACCAATCCGCCCGCCGTGTCGCATCTGCGAGCGGACGGCTCCACGGGCCGGCATGACCCCACACCACCACGGTTCGGCGCACCAGAATGGCCCGGCGCGCCGGACCTGACGCGTACCGACGCCAACGGAAATCTACGCCTGATCTTCCGTCGCCGTGGCCGGTCCGCGCCAGACGCTCCGCGCCCGGCGCCGGGCGCGGCCTGGTCGGGCCCCAGGGGGCCCTCCTGGGCTGGTCTCGGGGCCGGCGTATTTGAGCGGGGCTGGTCTGATTCGGCGTCGGCGTCGGCGTCGGCGTCGGGGTCGGGGTCGGGGTCGGCGTCGGCGTCGGGGCTGTGTGACGTCGGCGCTGATGCGCCGTCACCAGCTGTGGCTGGGTTGCGTGGTGTGCTGTTAGGAAACGACGTGCCGGACGATGTCGCTTGACAGATAGAACTATGGATATCTAGGGCGCCCGAGCGACCCTGCCTTGGCCTGGCGTCGGACGGAGAGTCCGTCGTCTTGCCCGTGACCTTGCCAGGTCGCGGCGTGATCGCGGGCGGCGGGCGAGGACTGGCGAGGCCGTCCGAGGCGGTCGGAGGTGTCCGAGCCGATCGACCTGTTGTGCCGGAAAGCACGGGAGGTGGGAGTCCGAGGGTGGGCAGCGACCGGGGATCCGAGATCTTGTCGCGGCTGCGGGCCGACCGTCGCCGGGATCGTTGCGTGACCCACGTCGAGCGGGTCGCGGCTCGGCCCGGGACGCCGGCGGACTGGCCCGAGTGGGTGGACCCGCTGCTGGTCGGGCGGCTGCGCGCGGCGGGGATCACCGCGCCGTGGAGCCACCAGGCGGCGGCCGCTGGGGCGGCCTTCGCTGGGCGAAGCGTCGTGCTGGCCACCGGAACGGCCTCCGGTAAGTCGCTTGGCTACCTGCTGCCGGTGCTGTCCACGCTGCTCGCCGATCCGACGGCGCGGGCGCTTTACCTGGCTCCCACGAAGGCGCTGGCCCACGATCAGCTCCGCGCGGTGCGCTCGCTGGCGCTGACCGCCGTCCGCGCGGCCAGCTATGACGGGGACACGCCAGCCGGCGAACGGGACTGGGTGCGCGCGCATGCCACTTTCGTGCTGACCAACCCGGACATGCTGCACCGGGGGATCCTGCCTGGGCACCGCCGGTTCGGGCCGTTCCTACGGGGTCTGCGCTACGTGATCATCGACGAGTGTCACGGATATCGCGGCGTGTTCGGCGCGCACGTCGCACAGGTGCTGCGCAGGCTGCGGCGGGTCTGCGCCCGGTACGGCTCGCAACCTGTCTTCGTGCTCGCGTCGGCCACCGTCGCCGACCCGGGAGTCGCCGCGGCCCGGCTGACGGGCGTCGACGTCGACGTGGTCGACGAGGACGGTTCTCCGCGGGGAGTGACCGACTTCGCGCTGTATGAGCCGCCGCTGTTCCTTGCGGCCGGCCGTCAGCAGGGCGCGGGCGCAGCGGCGGGCGCAGGCGCGGGCGCGGCTGGCCGCACGGCGGGCCTCGCCGGCGACGCCGCGGACGCTGGCGGTGGTGCTGGCGGCGCGGTGGTGGTCGCGGCCGAGGAGGCCGACGGCGGCGACGTTTCGGGCGTCGGCGAGAACGGTGCGCCGGTGCGGCGTTCGGCGACGGCCGAGGCGGCGGACCTGCTCGCGGATCTCGTGGCCGACGGCGTGCGGACGCTGGTGTTCGTCCGCTCGCGGCGGGCCGCCGAGGTGGTCGCGAACTCGGCCCGCCGCGCGCTGGGGCTGGTGGCGCCCGAGCTGAGTGAGCGGGTCGCCGCCTACCGGGCCGGCTATCTGGCCGAGGAGCGCCGCGAGCTGGAGAGCCGGCTGCGCTCCGGCGACCTGCTCGGCGTGGCCGCGACCATGGCGCTCGAGCTCGGGGTGGACATCAGCGGGCTGGACGCGACGGTGATCGCGGGCTACCCGGGGACGCTGGCCTCGTTGTGGCAGCAGGCCGGCCGGGCTGGCCGGACGGGGCAGGGTGCGCTGGCGGTCCTGGTCGCCCGGGACGATCCGCTGGACACCTATCTGGTGCACCATCCGGAGGCGGTGTTCGGCCGGCCGGTCGAGGCGACGGTGTTCGACCCTGACAACCCCTACGTTCTCGGCCCGCAGCTGGAGTGCGCCGCCGCGGAGCTGCCCATCACCGACGGCGACCTGGAACTGTTCGGGTCCGCCGCCCGGCCCGTGCTTGACGATCTTGTCCGTCGTGGTCGGCTGCGGCGGCGACCCGCTGGCTGGTACTGGACGCAGCGGGACCGGCCGGACGTCGACATCCGTGGTGTCGGCGGACGGCCGGTGCGCATCGTCGAGTCGGACACCGGGCGGTTGCTCGGCACGGTGGACGCCGCGACGTCGCATTCGACCGTGCATCCCGGCGCCGTGTACCTGCACCAGGGGGTGAGCTTCGTCGTCGAGGAGCTGGACCTGGAGGAGTCGGTCGCGTTCGTCGTCCATGCCGCCCCGGACTGGACGACGACGGCTCGTGACCATACCGATATCCGGATCGTCCAGCAGACCAGGACGCGGGTGGTCGACCCCGGGCTGGCGGTGTGTTTCGGCACCGTCGAGGTGACGAGCCAGGTGGTCGGCTACCAGCGACGGCTCATCACGACCGGCGAGGTGCTCGGCGTCGCCCCGCTCGACCTGCCACCGCGTCACTTGCGGACCCGCGGGGTCTGGTACGTGGTCTCTGAGGGGCTGCTGGCGCAGGCCGGCGTGGAACCCGCCGATGTGCCGGGCGCGGTGCACGCCGCCGAGCATGCGGCGATCGGGCTGCTGCCGCTGTTCGCCACCTGCGACCGCTGGGACATCGGTGGTGTCTCGGCCGCTCTGCATCCGGACACGGGTCTGACGACGGTGTTCGTCTACGACGGTCATCCGGGCGGCGCGGGCTTCGCCGAGCGTGGCTTCGGACGTTTCGGTCCCTGGTTGACGGCGACCCGGGACGCCGTGTCCGCCTGCGAGTGCCCGGCCGGGTGCCCGTCGTGCGTTCAGTCCCCGAAATGCGGCAACGGCAACGAGCCGCTCGACAAGGCCGCGGCGGTCCGCCTGCTCACCACGATCCTCGGCCGACTGGCCGGGCACTGACTCCACACCCTGCGCCGGTCGACCAGCGATCAGCCACTGATGCCGATCGAGAAGTCGGGGTGACGGCATCATCTCCGCGGGCTGGTGCCTGGCTGGTCGGTCATGCCGTACCAGGGACCGGCACGGGACGTGGCGGCCAGCGGGCCGAGCAGTGCCAGCGCCGGCGGTGGGCGTACCTGTGCGACGACCTCTATCGCGTCGCCGATGATCCGGCAGGCCATCAGTTCGGCGCCGTTGCGGGTGGCCAGGTCTCGCGCCCGGCCGCAGGCGATGGCCGGACTGCCGGTCCGGTCGGCGGCGGCCGCGAGCGCGGCGAGGTCCGCGCTGGTCGCCGCCTGGCGTCGAGCGAGCGACACGGCACTCACCGCCAGCAGGACCGCGGCGGATGTCGCGACCACCATCAGCCAGCCCAGGAGCAGCACCGTCGCCGATCCACGATCCCGGTGCCGCCGCCCGTAGTGTCCGAGTGGCGCCTTCATCCGGCTTCCTCGTAGCCGCGGTCAGCCTGCCCGGCATGGTCGCCGAAGCCCCTGCTGTCGGTGCGATCGGGGCTCGGGCCGGTGTCGGGGTCGGTGGTGCCCGCGACGCCCGGGGCGATTTCCACCGGAGCGACCGCGCTGGCGGTGATGCGTGCCGGTGGCAGGAAGGAACCCGTGGCCGCGAGCGTGGCCTGGACGGTCACCAGGACCTCGTCCGCCTTCCGCGAGATCGTGACGGTCGCGCCCGCCGGTGCCGCCAAGCGCGTCCAGGCCGCGACCCGGCCGTCATCGTCGCCCCGCGCCGCGGCCCGTGCGCCGATCCGGGCCGCCTCCTGGGCGCGTGCCTGCTCCCCGGCTGCGGCGAGCAGCCACAGAGCCAGCAGGACGACGGCGCCGAGCGTCGGCAGGCCGAGGGCCAGCTCCGCGGTCGCCTGACCGCGGTCGCTTGGCGGCCGATGGGGTGTCTGGCCCGTTCTCGATGGCGTCATCGCTGTGTCCGGCGGTCAGAAGGGCAGCGTCAGCGCGCGCCGGACGACCGACGTGATCATTTCTTGGGTGGCCGAACTGCTGACCACGGCGTAGAGCACGCCGGCGAAGGCGACGGCGGCGACGGTGCCGACGGCGTATTCCGCGGTCGACATGCCCGCGTCGCGCGCCCGGACCGCGTTCCGGGATGGGCGTGGAACGTCCTGCGGGTGCCGGGCCAGCCCGTGGGCCAGCAGCGCACAGCCGACGAGAAGCGCGGGCAGCAGAAACAGCGCTGGTAGTGGGGCCATCGCTGACACCTCCATGGATGGGAAGGGGGATCGGTATCGGTGCGCGGGGCGGGGGCAGGCCAGGAGCGGCTGTGGACGGTCCGGGTGGCCGTGGTTTGGTGCCGGCCGTGGTTTCTTGCCGGCCGTGGTTCGCTTCTGGCCGTGGTTCGCTTCTGGCTGTGGTTCGGGGCCGGCCCGAGGTCGACGGCCTTCGGCACCGCGAGCATGTGCGGCGGCGGGCCGCGGTGTCTTCGCCCGGCCGCTGCCTGTGGATATCGCCGGCGTGTCCACAGGAGCTCCTGGTCAGGCGGGGAGAGCGCCGGGCAGCGAGCCGAGAATGGTCGGGACCACGCCGAGAAGGAGGAATGCGGGTAGGAAGCACAGCCCGAGTGGTGCGACGGCCACGACGCCTGCCCGCCGCGCGGCACCGATCGCCTTGTCGTGAGCCTGCGCCCTGGCACGCTCGGCGATCCGGGTGAGGGCGTCGGCGAGCCGTGCCCCGCTGGTCTCGACCCGGCTGAGCGCCGAGGCAGCCGCCATCAACGGCCGCGCCGGGTCTGTCCGCTGTTCGAGCTGGGGCCGCCGCCACAGCGCGGCCAGGGGGCTGGGCGGTGCCGTGCCGGCAGCCACCAGCCGGGCGGTCGCCCGCGCCGTGGTCGCTCCCAGCCGAAGCCCGCGGGCCGCCGCCGTCAGCTCGATGCCGAGCGGGCCCGCGACCCCGGCCGCCGTGGCCTCCAGCGCCGCGGGCACGGTCGCTCCGGCGGCGAGGCAAGCGGCGATCAGGTCCAGCGCGAGTGGGAGATCGGCGAGCAGCCGCACGCGGCGCGCCTGGCCGGGATCCGCGGGCAGCGCCCCGCCGACCAGCAGCGCCGCCGTCCCCACCGCCGCCGCCACCGCGGGCCCGGTCTGCCGGTGAGCGAGGAGGACCCCGGCACCCGCGCCGGTGGCGCAGGCGAGCACTGCCGCGATCGTCGCCCTTCTGGGGATGCCTCGGGCCGGGCGAGGCCGTCGCAGGTAGAGGTGTTCGTCTGGACGCTCGCGGCGGCGCCTGCCTGGCGAAGCAAGCGGCAAGGCATAGCGATCTTCCCTTTGCCGCCCGGCGGCCGTTGTCGCGATGGGCGCCGGCGCCGGCGCCGGCGGTGGCGGTGGCGGTGGCGGTGGCGCGGCACCTCGGCCTGCCCGGTCGCCGATCCAGCGCAGCCAGCGCAGGCCGAGCAGGTCCAGCGCCACCCCGGCGGCCAGGCAGGCCGAGCCGCCAGGGGTGGCGAGCAGTATGTGCCCGGGACGGGCGCCGAGGAGCGCGGCGAACGCGACACCGACCAGCGGAAGGCCCGCTACCAGCCGCCCGGACGAGCGGGGCCCGGCCAACGCCGCGGCGAGTTCGCCGGCCCGGCGCGCGTCCGCTCGCGCCTGTTCGGCCAACGTCGTCGCGACCGGCGCCAACCTGGCCCCACCGGCCCGGCAGACCCAGAGCGCGGCGCCCAGCTGGCGCAGCGCCGGTGTCTCGCACCCGGCGAGCAGGCGAGCCGCGTCTTCGCCGGCTGCCAGCCCCGCCGACAGCCGGGCCAGCTCGCCTCCACCGCCGGCCCGGCGCCCGGTGCTGATCGCACCTTCCGCGGTGGCGCCTCCTGCGACGGCGCCCGGCGCTTGCCCGGTGGCGGACGCCGACGCCGCGCGTAGGGCCGTGTCCGGGTCGGCCCCCGCGTCCAGCTCGGCCGCGAACGCGGCAAGCAGGTCCTCGGCGACCGCGCGGGCGGCGGCCACCCGGCGCTCGGCGGCCATCCGCCGCCCAGCCTGGGCACAGGCCGCGACGGTCACCACGACCAGCACGACGACGATGGCGCCGGCCTGCCCCGCGATCCTCGCGGCCACGACGACGGCCGCGCCGACCGCGACCACACCCGCCAGCCGGCCGGCCGCCCTCGTCATATCCCTATTCGCCGTACTCTCCGCACTCTCCGTACTCGCTGCAGCGGTCATGGCCGGGGCCCGAACGGCGGCGGGAGGGCCACGCCGCGGTCCCGCAGCAGGTTGCGCAGCCACGGCAGGCCGTCCGCCGGGAGCGCACCGCCGCGCGGCGCCCCCGCCGGGCCGTCCGGCGCGGTGACCACGGCGGGCAGGACCCGCACCAGCCCGTCCGGGTCCTGCCGCGGCACGCCCACCGCGGCGACGACCCGCCGGCCGGCCTCATCCCGGCGCAGGTGGATCGTGACCTGCAGGGCCGCCGCGAGCAGGCTGTGCACCGCGGGCCGGGTCAGCTCCGCGAGCGCGCCCAATGCCTCGAGCCTGGCGGGCAACGCCCCGAGGGCATTGCCATGAACGGTCGTCATTCCGCCCTCATGGCCGGTGTTGAAGGCGACCAGCAGGTCGAGCACCTCCGGGCCTCTGACCTCACCCACTACCAACCGGTCGGGGCGCATCCGCAGGGCCTGCCGGACGAGGTCACGCTGGCTGATGGCGCCGGCGCCCTCGATGTTGGGCGGCCGGCCCTGCAACCGGACGAGGTTGTCGCGCGCCAACGCCAGCTCGGTGGTGTCCTCGACGACGACGATGCGTTCGCCTGGGTCCACGCAGCCGAGCAGGGCGGCGAGCAGCGTCGTCTTGCCGGTGCCCGTGCCGCCGGTAACCGCGATCGCGAGCCGGGCCGTGACGAGCGCACGCAGAACGCCCTCGAGTCCGCTGCCGCGGCTTGGGGGGCGGCTGGCCGCCGGGTCGCCGGCCGGGCCGTGCCCGCCGGCCGGGACCGCGGCGGTGCCCGTCACGAACTCCGTGAGGCTGATCGGCACCCGGCGTGGCCGGCGCAGCGACAGGCAGGTGCCGTCGGCGGAGATCGGCGCGAGCACCGCGTGCAACCGGGTGCCGTCCGGAAGGCGCGCGTCGGTGAACGGCGCCGCCGCGTCCAGCCGCCGGCCGCCACTCGCCGCGAGCCTGGTCGCCAGCCGGCGTACCGCCTCGTCGTCGTCGAACCGGATGTCGGCACGCTTCAGACCGCGGCCCCGGTCGACCCATACTTCCTCCGGTCCGTTGACGAGGACGTCGGTCACCGCGGGGTCGGCGAGCAGGCCGTCCAGCGGCCCGGCGCCCAGCAGCTCGGCCGTGATCATCAGTCGGGCCGCCTCTCGGTCGGCCTCGGGCAGCGACCCGGCGATCTCGCCGAGGGCGCGGGCCACATCCGCCCTCGTGGGGGGATGGGGCATGTCCGCCAACCGCTCGCGCACGTCGGCGAGCGCCGCCGGCAGGCCGCGGGCGGAAGCCGTCATCGGACCGGCTCCCCACCCGCAGCGGGCATCGGGGGCTGAACCCGGTGGGCGGATGGCTGGCCAGCGCTGGCCACCGGCACAACCGGTTCGATCAGCAAAGCCTGTCCGTTCAGCACAGCCTGTCCGTTCAGCACGGTCGATGGCGTGTCGAGGCGTCCCGGAGCGGTGATGATCATGGCGGCGGGGATCGGTCGGACGGTGGTCATGGCGCCCTGGTCCCTTCGGACGGACGGCTGGGTCGCGCACTACCGTGCACCGCCGGGCCACCTGTGGATGTCCGTCATCCACAGGCCCGTCGGTGTGATAGGAAGGTCAGCCGCCGCTCGGTGAGCCTCCCGCCTGAGTCTTGACCTCAACCGCACGTGAGGTTGTTTGCTCGGCAGTGACAGATCTCCGGCGGGATGCCACGGCGACAGACGATCCATTGATGGTCATGGTCATCGTCGTGTCGGGCTGGCGGATGGTGATGACGTTCGGTGAGGGATGGGACGGAACTTGAGGGGGACGGGGGAGGGGATTCAGGACCGGTTGATGGCCTCGCAGACCGCGAGCGAGTCGCGGGCGCCCAGCTCGACGGCTCGGGCGCAGTGCAGCAACCAGGTACGCACCCCGTCGGCCCCGCCGTGCGCGTAGGCCGCGGCGGCGGCCCGGTATGCGGCGTCCGGCCGGGTGCCGACGCCGTCCCCGACGGCGCGTCCGACTCCGGCACTGACGGCGTCACTGACGGCGTGACCGGCGGCGGCTGCCTCCAGGTGGCCCACGTCGGTCGCGGTGATCGCCTTGGGGTCGAGGCCGCGTCCGACCAGGACCAGCCGGGCGGCGGCGCGCGCGATCATCCCGTCCAGGCTTCCGAACGGGCGCAGCGCGAGGAGCTCGCCGTGAACGATCGCCGCGACCACGATCGCCGGTGCCGTCGTCCGTTCGACCAGCAGGCCGACCAGACCGTCCAGCCGGGCGGACACCTCGGTCGGGCCGGGTGCCGGGCCGAGCCCGAGCGGGTCGTCGGCCAGTGTGCTCGCGCGTGGCCGACCGAGCTCCTCGTCCGGGACGAGGCCGCGGCCGAGCAGGGTGTGCATCCGGGCCAATGCCTGGCGCGGGGCCCGGTCCCAGGCCGCGCTGAGGCCGCCCAGCTCGGCGTACAGGCGCACGGCCCCGAGCGTCATCGCCAGATCGCCGTCCGTCGATGCCGGCGCCCGGTCAGCCGCGGCCTGGTCGGTCAGAGCAGCGGCGGCGCTGTGCGCGTCCGGGCCGGCGCCGGCGCCTGAGTTCGGGTCCCGGTTCTCGTCCGCGCCGACGGCCAGGCGTTCGCGCAGCGTCTCCATCGGGACCCCATGGCCCTCCAACTCGGCGCTCGCCCTGGCAGACCGCAGCGACGCCTCGGCGGTGACCTCGGCGCTGCGTCGGCGCAGCACGCGGTGACGCAACAACGCGTCGACGCCGGACCGGGCTGCCAGCACCGCCTCGTCGACGCCGGGTAGCGCCGCGACCCTGGCGAAGGGGTCAGCCTGGATGCCGGCGTGGGAGCTGGGCGCGGTCGACACGGAGCCGACGCTACCCGTCCGGCCGGGCTGCCGCGTTCGTCGCCAGACGCCAGACGCCAGACGCCAGACGCCAGACGCCGGATGCCGGATGCCGGATGCCGGACGGCCGGCTGGACACTACGGCCCGCGTGAGCGGGTCTTGGGCGGCACACTGGAGGAAGGGGGCTGGGGAAGGGGTTGCGGTGACGTTCGGCAACGGGGATCGGCGTGCGGGGCGCGACGCCTCACTGGGCGAGCTGGTCGCGATGGCGACCAAGGACGTCTCGTTGCTCGTCCGCCAGGAGATCGACCTTGCGAAGGCGGAGCTCGCCAGGCAGGCGGCGTCGGCCGCGGTCGGTGCCGGGCTCATCGGCGTCGCGGCCGGGCTCGGGCTTGGCGCGATGATCGCTATGACGATCTTCTTTGGCGAGCTGTTCGCCTGGGCCGGGCTCGAGCGATTCTGGGCCTTTCTGCTCACGGCGGTGCTCCTGCTGGCGCTCGCCGGGCTGGTGGCGATGGTTGGCGCGTTGCGGTTGCGCAAGCTGCGGCCGCCTCAGCGGGCGATCTCGTCCGTCCGCGAGGACGTCGCCCTGCTGCGGCACCCGGTGGGCGGCTCGGCGGGGCGCTCGACCGGCACCGCGCCAGCCGGCACCCCCGCGCCAGCCGGCACCACCGCGTCGCCCGGCGCGGTCGGGAGGGTGGCGTCGATTCCGCCCGCGCGTGGGAACGGCCAGTCGAGCCGTCCCGCCGGGCACGATCCACGGCAGGGTTGATCGACTCGTCACCGCCACGCCCACGGCTCGCCGACGCGGCCACGGGCCCGTCCACCAGGACTGGTCTGGGCGGTGTACTGGGCGTAAGGCATGCTCAGTGCTGGTACCTGTCGGCGGATGAGCAGGCGCCGTGGATTTGGCCAGTTGGCTGTGGCCACCGCGCCGTTTGGCTGTTTCGAAGCCGGCCCGTAAGCATCCTCCAGTCCGCGGGGCTGCCGAACCTGCGGGCGGGCGTGGACTTACGGGAGTCAATCGGTGGGGAAGGTGGTCGCGTCGGAGCCGGCCAGCGTCCTGATCGATGGACCGTGGCGGCATCGTGACGTCTCCGCAAACGGCACCCGGTTGCACGTCGCTGAGCTCGGTCAGGGCCCGCTGGTGCTGCTGCTGCACGGTTTCCCGCAGTTTTGGTGGGCCTGGCGCCATCAGTTGGTGACCCTGGCCGCCGCCGGCTATCGAGTGGTGGCGCCTGACCTGCGCGGCTATGGCGGAAGCGACAAGCCGCCCCGCGGCTACGACGCGTTCACGCTGGCAGACGACGTTGTCGGGCTCATTCGGGCGCTCGGCGAACGCGACGCGGTGCTCGTCGGGCAGGACTGGGGCGGGCTTGCCAGCTGGACGGCCGCGACGTTGTGGCCGCGCCAGGTCCGTCGGATCGCTGTCCTCGGGATGCCGCATCCGCTGCGGGTTCGTCATCAGTACGCCGTGAGCCCCCGAGCGCAGGGCCTGGCCGGCGCGCACCTGTTCACCTTCCAGCTTCCGTGGCGCCCCGAACGCCAGCTGGTTGCCGCCGATGCGGCCCGGATTGGTGAGGTGCTGCACGCTTGGGGAGGCTCGGGATTCCCCAGCGACGAGGAAGAACGCCGCTATCGCGCTGCGATGCAGATTCCCGGGGTGGCGCACAGCTCGCTGGAGTATCACCGTTGGGTGTTCCGGTCGCTGTTCCGACCGGATGGCGCCCGGTATGCGCAGGCGCTGCGGCGGGGGGTGAGGTGCCCGGTGCTGCACCTGCACGGCGGCGTCGACCCGTTCCTGCTACCCGAGACCGCACAGGGCTCCGGCCGCTACGTCAGCGGCCCCTACACCTGGCAGCTCCTGCCCGAAGCCGGCCACTTCCTTCCCGAGGAAGCCCCCGCCCTGATAAGCGACCTCCTGCTCCGCTGGCTCGCCACCCCACCCCCACCCGACCGCTGACGCGATTTCGGTGTAGAACCAACGCGCCCGCCCTCGGCTCAACCCAGCGAGCTATAAGCGTGACCCAGCCATAACAGCTGACAGCGCATTGGCGCAGCGTCCGGGGTTCCTGCCGGATTGGCGGAGCTTGCGTAGCCAATCTGGGAGGTCTGGCAACCACCATGTCACCCCGGACCAGACCGACTACCGCCTTAGTCCCCTCACCCCAGTCCAGCGTGGGGAGGGCGCCCTGGCGCCCGACGCGATAGGAGCGCGTCCAGCGCCTCCTATCGGCAGCCCTGGGTGCTGACGGGGGTGGTGGCGTGCTCGCCGGCCTGCGCCGGGGCGCTGATCTCGCCGGCGGTCAGCACGTAGCCGGTGTCGTCGTCGTCCGTCGCCGCGGCGAAGACCATCCCGTAGACGGTGCCGTCCGTCGAGAGCAGCGGGCCGCCCGAGTTGCCGGGCAGCACCGTGCCGCGCACCGCGAAGATGTCGCGCACCACGCTGCCCTGGGAATAGATGTCGGGCGCTCTGGCGGTCTGGCGGTTGCGGATCCGCGCCGGCTCCGTGCGGTACGGGCCGTCCTCCGGGAAACCGGCGATGACGGCGTCGTCGTCCGCATGCCCCGGAGGCGAGGTCTGCAGCCGCAGCGGGGGCCGCTGGAGGTCGGGCACGTAGAGCACGGCGACGTCCCGCTTCGGGTCGAAGATCACGACCTGTGCCGACAGCCGGCGCCCACCGACCTCGACGCCCGGGTCGCGGACTCCGGCGACCACGTGCGCGTTGGTCAGCACGTGCTGGGGCGCGTACACGAAACCGGTGCCCTCGACCTGGCGTGAGCAGGACGGCGCGATGCCCCGCACCTTCAACACACTGTCCCCGGCGGCCGTGACCGCCGGGGCGTTCACCGCCGCGGCGTCGGGCGGGTCGGCGGCGACGATCGACTCGTCGCCGAGGCCGGCGAACACGGCGGGGAACCCGTTGCCGTCCGCGAGCCGACGCAGGCTGGAGAACGTCTCGCGCACGCTCGTGGGCATGCCGTCGTCGACCGTGGTCAGCACGGTCGAGCCACGAATCTCCCGGGCCGCGGTGGTGAACGGCGAACGCTCCAGTGCGGTCGCCATCAGCCAGGCGACCAGAAGCACGGACAGCCCGGACAGCACTGCGCCGGCCAGCGAGTCGACGGTCTCGCCTGGCCGCCACGTGAGCCGGCTGCGCAGGGCGACGCCGGCGGCCGTCCCGGCCACCTGGCCGAGGCAGGCCAGCGCCAGGACCGTGACCAGGGCGATGACGGCGCCGTGCTTGCGCTGGCCGATCAGATCGGCGATCGGCAGGGCGATCTGAGCGCCGAGCATGCCGCCGCCGATGAACCCGACGAAGGACAACGCGCCGACGACGAAGCCTTGCCGGTAACCGGACACGGCGAACGCCAGCACCAAGATCAGTAGAATGAGGTCCAGGATGTTCATTGCGCGCGGTGATCGTCTCGGTCGTCGTCAGCCGACGTGCAGCATGGCGGACATGTTCGGGTGCAGTGTGCAGATCACCGGGTAGTCGCCCGGGGTGGTGACGCTGAAGGTCACCGACTGGGACGTCCCGGCGCCGAGGATGTCGGTGCGTGCCGCTGGGATCCTCGGGATCACGAAGTTGTGCGAGGCCGAGCCGTCGGCGACCGAGAAGTCGATGCGGATCTTCCCTGGTCGGGCTTCCAGGGTGGCTGCCGAGAAGCGCAGGTCGGCGAGGCCGACGACGTGGAATACCTGGACACCGTCGGAGATCGACGGGGTCAGGACCGCGGTCGGTTTCGGCGCGTCCGGGTGCTCGGCCGAGCACCCGGCGGCTGTCGTGGTCAGCGTCAGCGCCAGCGCCGCGGCCCCGGTGGCGGCCAGCCGCCTGGCCGCCGTCGACATCCTCAAGCCGCCGTGCCCTTCGTCGGGCCGGCACCGGTCCCGGTGCCGGCGGTGCGGTCGCGGGTGTCGGGAGCGCTCGCCTGGTGCGTCTCCGCGGCGCGGTCCGCCCGCCCGCCGCCCTGGCCGGGCACCCCGGCGCCCGTGGTGGCGAGACCAGGAGCGTCGATTTCGTCCGGGTCGATTTCGCCCACGGCCTCGGCCTTGCCTGCCTCGGCGAGCTGGGCCATGGCGCGCGCGATCGACGCGTTGACAGCGGGGTCGTCGACGGGCGGACCCTGGCCCCAGGGCAGCTCCAGGCCCGCCAGGCGCAGCAGGGCGTCGAGGACGCCGGCGGTGAAGCCCCAGACGGTCGTCAGGCCGGCGACCCGGAACGCCGGGCTCGGCTGCCCGCTGCGCGGATGGCGCAGCCGTACCCGGTTCGCCGGGGCGACGAGGTCCGCGACCGGCACGCGCACGACCGTCGACGTCTCGCCAGGGTCGACCGGGTAGACCGGGCACGGAACCCGCCACCAGCCCAGCACCGGCGTCACCAGGTAGTTACTGGCCGGCACGTAGATCGGCGGGGCGGTGCCGAGGACCTCGACCCCGGCCGGGTCCAGCCCGACCTCCTCGGCCGCCTCGCGCAGCGCCGTGTCGGCCGCGCGGCGGTCCGCTGGGTCCGCGCCGCCACCGGGGAAGGCTGGCTGGCCGGCGTGCTTGCGCAGGGCGGCGGCTCGTTCGAGCAACAGTACGTCCGGCCCGCGCTCACCCTCGCCTGGGCCAAAAAGGATCAGCACGGCCGCGGGCCGCGCGTGTCCGGGTGCCTGTGGCCAGCCTTCCACCGGTGCCATCAGCTCGCCGCTGACGACTGTGGCCGCCAGCGTGGTCAGCCAGCGGGGCGGCCCGTCAACGCTCCCGGAGTCGTCGTCGCTCCCGGGGGCGTCGCCGCGCCCCCTGGCGCCGGGACTGGTCATCTGGCCGCTTCCGCGTCGCCGCGGACGAGCCGGGCCGCGTCGACGGGTGACGTCGGGCCCTCGCCGAAGGACGGGCACAGCTTCGCCACACCGCACGCGCCGCACGCCGGCTTCTTGGCGTGGCAGATCCGCCGGCCGTGGAAGATGATCCGGTCGGAGGCGATCGTCCAGTCCTTGCGCTCGATCAGCGCGGCCAGGTCGGCCTCGACCTTGACCGGGTCGTCGTTCGTGGTCAGGCCGAACCTGCGGGAGAGGCGGCCGACGTGCGTGTCGACGGTGATGCCCGGGGTGTCGAAGGCATGGCCGAGGACGACGTTCGCGGTCTTGCGGCCGACGCCGGGCAGGGTGACCAGCTTGTCGAGCGTCTGCGGCACGTCGCCGTCGAACCGGTCGACCAGGGCCGCGCCGAGGCTCATCACCGAGTTCGCCTTGGCGCGGAAGAAGCCGGTGGGACGCAGCAGCTGCTCGAGCTCCTCGCGGTTTGCGCCCGCGTAGCTCGCCGCCGTGGGGTATTTCGCGAACACCGCCGGGGTGACCTCATTGACCTTCTTGTCCGTGCACTGGGCGGACAGCACGGTCGCCACCAGCAGTTCGAGCGGGTTGGAGAAGTTCAGCGCTATCCGGGCGTCGGGGTGCAGCTCGCCGAGGCTCCGCACGATCCGCCGGGCTCGCCTGGTCCGCGCCAGCGCGGTTTCGACGGACGCGTCGACGATGGCCGGCATGTCCCGAGCCTATTCCCCCCACGCGGTGCGGCTCTGACACGCCCGGCTCGTTCGGGCGGCGCGGCGCGGGGAGGCCCTATGGGTCGTCTGGGGCGGTCTGGCCTCGTCCCGGGCGGACTGGCCTGGCCGGCCCGCCTCGACGGTCAAGCGGCGCGGTGCTTGCCGGGCTGCTGGCGGCGAAGGCGCCTGCGGTAGCGCTCGAGGGCGGCGGCCATGCCCTGGTTGACCATCGTGTTGACCTCGTCGGGGCGGGCGTTGTCCAGGAAGCCCTCGATGCCCTTACGGGTGTCTGCGGCGTTCAGGGGTCGCTCGACCCGCTCCATCGCCAGGAGAAGCCCGAGGAGCACCACGGGGAACGCGATCGCTGCGAAGAGAAACATGACGGATCCATGGTGGACGACGGGCCCCCGGCCGTGAAGGCGGGGTAGGGCGTGTCACGCAACGTGCGGCCCGGCAGCATCGAGTGACGTCAGCCACTCCCGGTCGCACCGGGCCGCACCTGGCTGGACCCGGCGTCGTCTGTACAGGCTGTCAGGCTGGCCGCATGACCGATTACACACCGTGCTTCTTCGTGGCTGATCTGGTCATTTTGGGCAGCCACCGGCACGCTCGGGGTGCCCTGGCCGTGCTCTAGGCGCGCTGTCCTGGCATGCTCACCACGTGGACGATCTGCTTGCCCGCGTTCCGCTGTTCGTCGGGTTGTCCGACCTGGACCGCCAGGCGCTCTCCAGCCACCTGGAACGGAGGGACGTCACCCGTGGTGACGTGCTTTTCCGTGAAGGGGAACCTGGTGACCGCGTCTTCGTGGTCCTGTCAGGCAAGGTGAAGATAGGACGCCAGTCTGCCGACGGGCGCGAGAACCTGCTGTATGTGATGGGCCCTGGGGACATCTTCGGGGAATTGTCACTCTTCGACCCCGGCCCCCGGACCGCGACGGCTACCGCCGTGACCGATGCCACACTCGTGTCGCTGGAACACTCGGCGCTGCGCCCCTGGCTGCGGTCCCGGCCTGACGCTGGCTCGATGCTGCTCCGGGTGCTGGCCGCCCGATTGCGCCGCACCAACGACGCCATGGCCGACATGGTGTTCACCGACGTGCCCGGACGGGTCGCCAAGGCGCTGCTCGACCTGGCGGTCCGGTTCGGTGAGCCGGCACAGCCCGGCAACGAGGCCGCCGGAGTGCGTGTCGAGCATGGCCTGACCCAGGAGGAGCTGGCCCAGCTGGTCGGGGCCTCCCGGGAGACGGTCAACAAGGCGCTCGCCGACTTCGCGACCCGCGGCTGGCTGCGGCTCGACTCCCGCGCGGTGGTCCTGCTGGACCGCGACCGCCTGGCTCGACGCGCTCGATAAGCCGTCCGGCGGTTGCGGCCGGGTGGTTCGGGTCAGGCGGGCGTGGCTGTCGTCGCGGTGTCGGACAGGTCGCTGCCTGGCTCGGGAGTGGAGCACTGGCTGTCGGCCGTCAGGCCGGTCGCCAGTGCCGCGTCCGGCGTGGTGTCGAGCCGCGCCAGGCTGTCGTCTCCGCACACAGTGTCGGCGTTACCGAGGGTATCGGATCTGCGACTGCTGGTTCCGGCCCAACCGGACGCGCCCCGCCCGGCCGTGCTCGGCCCCGGCTCGGATGCGCCGTGGCCGGCCTGGTCCGGATCGCGCAGGGCGGCGAGGAGCCGCCTGGTCTGCGCGGCCTCGCTGACCGCCTCCGTCGCCGTCGCCGCCCGCAACGCCCGCAGGTAGGCCTCCCGGCCGCCTTCCAGGTCGCCGCTGGCGGCCAGGGTCGTGCCGAGCGCGCGCCAGGCGAGAACCTGCGCCCGCACGTCCTCCGCGTCCACCGCCACGGCTCGGCGGGCGACCGCGAGCGCCTCCTCCGGCTGACCGGCATCCAGCAGCGTGCCGGCCAGGTGCGCGTACGCCTGGCGACGAGGGAACAGCAACGTCGCCGGCTCGCTCGCGGCCAGCGCCTCCCGCAGCAGCGCGATCGCCTCGTCGAGCCGGCCCCGCGCCCTGGCGACCTGCGCCGAGAGCACCTTCGCGCCCAGCTGGGCATGCGGGCGCAGGTCCAGGCCGGTCAGCTCACCCATGCTCGCCTGCGCCGCCTGCTCGGCCTCGTCGAGGCGGCCGGCGTCCAGCAGGGTCAGCCCGAGCATCAGCGACGCGAGCGCCCCGACCAGTGCCTGGCCGGCGGTCGCCGCCTCGGCGCACGCCCCCGCGAGATGCTCGGCCCCTTCCTCCGGCTCGCCGGCACCCCTGGCCGCCAGCCCCAGCGCCACCTTCGTCAGGATCCGTCCCCAGCTGTCACCCGCGCCCTCGAACAGTGCCGCCGCACGGCCCGCGTCCGCGCGCGCGGCGCTGATGTCGCCAAGCTCGGCCGCCGCGATCGCGCCGATCGTCAGGCAGACCGCCATACCCCAGTGCTCACCCATCGACTCCGCCGCGTCGACCAGCCCGCGGGCCAACGCCCGCGCCCGGCCCAGCTGGCCGGACAGCAGCAGCACCAGCGCCTCGGTGCCGCTGCACCAACCGATCCCGCCGGCGTCCTCGAGGCGCTCGAAGACCTCGGTGGCCTGCCGCAGGCAGCGCTCCGCCTGCGGGTAGTCGCCCCGGGTGGTCGCGCTCCACGCCAGGTGCTGCAGTGCCCAGCCGACGCCGCGAGGGTCGTCGACCCGGCGGGCGAGTTCGAGCGCCTCCCGGTAGTACTCCTCGGCCACGCGGATCCGCGCGGCGCCGTACTCGAGGGTGCCCAGGCGCCGCAGCGCCGCCGCGGCGGCGCGGTCGTCACCGGCGGCGCGGGCCGCCTCCAGCGCGGTACGCAGCGCGCGGGACGCCAGCTCCGAACGTCCCTGCTTCTGGCGCAGCTCGCCGAGCACGGCGTAGGCGGCGGCGCGCCGCGCCGGCGTGGTCACCCGCAGCACCGGGCGCAGAGTGCGCTCGGCCTCCTCCAGCCGACGCAGCGACACCAGCGCCTCGGCATGCAGCACCCTGGCGATGTTCTCGTCGTCGGTGTCGATCACTGTGCGGCCGAGCCGCCGGGCGTCCGCCAGCTGGTCGGCGGCCGTGCGGTGGTCGTCGCGGGCGAGCGCCGCCCTTGCGAGCCGCAGCAGCGCGCGGAACCCGGGCTCGCGCGCCGACCAGGCCGGGTCGGCCGGGGGCAGGGCCATCGAGGAGGCCAGCTCGAACGCCCGCAGCGCGTGGGTCGCGACGAAGTTCGAGACCTCGCGCGACGAGCCGGTCATCGCCGTGACGCCCCAGCGGGCCGCGGTCGAATGCCGCCGCGCCCGCTCGACTTTCGGCAGCCCGGCGTAGGCGACGTCGCGGGCCATCGGGTGCACGAACCGCCACAGCTGCTCGCCCGCCCGGGGCGGGCGGACGAGCTGGCGCTCGGTGAGCCGCTCCAGCGCCGCCGCGACCTCACCCGGTGGCCGTTCCTCGACCGACGACAGCGCGGCGGCTGGGAAACGGCTGCCGAGGACCGCGGCGGCGCGCAGCACCGCCTTGTCCGTCGGGTCCAGGTCGTCGATCCGGGCCGCCAGCACCGACTGCACCCCGGCGGGCAGTGCTGTCTCGGCCAACGATCCTTCCAGGACCCAGCGTGGCCCGTCGGCGCCGCCCTGGCGGGCGAGTCCGGCCACGGAGCCGTCCGTCGCGGTGCTGCCGGGAGCAGAGCCGTCTGTCGCCGTGCCGCTCGTCGCGCCGGCCGCCGGGGCGGCGCCCGTCAGGGCACCGTTCACCGCGGCGCTGTTGACGACGGTGCTCGTGACGACGGTGCTCGTGACGACGGTGCTCGTGACGGCGGCTCCCGTGATGACGGTGCCGTTCACCACGGTGGCGTTCGTGGCCGCCGCGGGAGCGGCCGGCTGGCGGCGCAGCTGGTTGCGGTCGATCAGCAGGTTCAGCAGCTCGGCCAGGAAGAACGGGTTGCCGTGGACCCGGGTCAGCAACGCCGCCCTGGTCTGCACGCTCAGGGTCTCGCCGCCCAGGAAGCCGGACAGCAACGTCGTGGCGGCGGCCTCGGGCAACGGCCCGAGCGTCATCCGGTGGGCACCCGGCAGGTCCGACAGGCGCGGGTTCTCCCGGTCGAGGAGCATCAGCATCACCGGGCCGACCATCCGGCCGGCGAGGCGGCGCAGCGCCCCGATGAGGGGACTGGTCGCCCACTCCAGGTCGTCGATCGCGACGATCAGCGGGTGTTCGGCGGCGAGGGAGGACAGCAGCAGTCCGACGGTGTCGACGGCCAGATCGTAGGCCCGTTCGGCGGTGGCCGCGTCGCCGTGATCCCGCCCCGCAGGGTCGCCGGGCGGCGGCTCGGCGGCGCCCGAGGCGCGCCGGTCGGTCGGGACGCCGAGCAGTCCGAGCAGCCGGTCAGCGAGGCCGGTGGGCAGCCGCGCGCCGGTGGTCGGATGGTTCAGCCGGCCGACGGTGCGCCGGACCCGGTCGGCGACCCGGTCGAGGCTGTCGCCGTCGACGACGCCGCAGGCGGCGCGGATCACGTCGGCCAGCGGGGCCAGGCTGCGGACGTCGCCGTGCCGGACCGTGCGGCCCCACAGCACCTGCGCACCGGTCTCGTCGTGGGCTTGCCTGGCCAGCTCGCCGGTGATCCGGGTCTTGCCGATGCCCGCCTCGCCGGTGATCACGACGACCGTCGGCGAGCCGGCCTGGACGGTCTCGGCGAACCAGCCGCGCAGGGTCGCGAGCTCCCGGCCGCGCCCGACGAACGCGGCGTCGTCACCGAGGCCAGGCCGCGCCACGTTCGACGGGCGCAGGCTCACCAGCTCATACGCCGGTACCGGTTCGCGCTTGCCCTTGAGCGTGAGGTCCGGCAGCTCCCGCCAGGTGGCGACGGAACGGGTGGCCGCCATCGTGCCCCGGCCGGCGTAGACCGCGCCGACCGCCGCCGCCCCGGACAGCCGGGCGGCGGTGTTCACCGTGTCACCGACGACGGTGTACGTCATCGACGCCTGGACTCCTGCCAGCACTTCGCCGGTGTTGATGCCGACCCGCAGGCCGAGCGGCGTGTCGCCGTCCTCGCTGTCCTCGACCAGACGGCGCACCGTCTCCTGCATGGCCGCGGCGGCCCGCACGGCCCGCTCCGCATCGTCCTCGTGGGCGGTCGGCGCGCCGAACACGGCCATGATCCCGTCGCCGGCCAGGTTGTCCACCCGGCCGCCGACGTCGTCGACCTCCTTGGCGAGCGCGGCGAGCACCATGTCGGTGACCTCGCCGACCCGCTCGGGGTCACGGTCCTCGGACCAGGAGGTGAAGTCGGACAGGTCGCCGAACAGGACGGTGACGACGCGGCGCTCGGCGGCCTCCGGCCCCGACCCGGCGAGCGAGGTGAACCGCAGGCCGCAGTGGAAGCAGTACCGCCCGGCGGGCACCGCCGGGGTGCCGCAACGCGGGCACCGCAGCGTCCCGGAATGCGTCGGGACGATCACCATGGTGTGTGCGCCTTCGCTGTGTGCCCCCCAGCTGGCGACTCGACGGGTAGCCCTGGGGCCGCCCGCGACGCACGGGCCGACCCGACTTGATCTTGGACGTATCGCACTGGCGATCCCCCTCTGTCCGGAAAGTCTAGTGGCCCGGCACACGGCCACCTGACCGCCCGTCGTCGCGGCGTTGTCGGATACCCGGCAGTCGGAGGCCTGGTGGCCGGCACTTGCCGGCGAACGCCAGGGCCCCGCTACCCGGGCACGGTGGCTCCCGCCCGCCCGGCACAAGGTCCCGGGCCGCCGCGCGACGAGGTCTTCCCGTTGTGATGACGCTCACACCAACAAGCGGATGACGCGAACTAATCCGTCCACCGCGAATCTCCGGGCGCCTCTTCGTCGGCGGCTTTTCCTCGGACGCCCGCGGTCAGTGCCTGCAGTCAGGGCCCGCGGTCAGTGCCTGCGGTCAGGGATGGTCGCGTAGATAGTCCAGCTGGGCCCGGACGGAGAGCTCGGCGGCCGGCCAGAGGATCGGGTCGACGTCGGCGTAGACACGCTCGACGACGGCGCGGGGGGTGGCCGCGGCCGGGCCGACGCCGGCCGCGGCCAGCGCCGCCTTCACCTGGTCGAGCCGCTGTGCCCGGTGCGCGAGGTAGTAGCTCGCCACGGTGCTGGCGTCGGCCAGCTCGGGGCCGTGCCCCGGCAGCACCGCGGTGCCCTCGGGCAGGTCGGCGAGCCGGCGCAGACTCGCCAGATAGTCCGCCAGGCGGCCGTCCGGGTGGGCGACCACCGTGGTGCCGCGGCCGAGGATCGTGTCGCCGGTCAGCACCGCCAGCGGCGCGCCCGCCGCGACCACGGTGCCGCCTTTGCCGGCCGGGCCGGCGGTGTCGCCTTTGCCGGCCGGGCCGGCGGTGTCGCCTTTGCCGGCGCAGACGGCGGTGTCGGCTTTGCCTGCGGGGTCTGCGAGGTCTGCGGAGTCGCCGAACAGCAAGAACGACAGTGAGTCGGCCGAGTGGCCCGGCGTGGCCATCACCCGCAGCTCGATCCCGGCGGCCGCGACCACGTCGCCCTCGACCAGCCCCTCCGAGCCCAGGCGGTGCGCCGGGTCCAGCGCCCGGACCGGCGCGCCCGTAAGCTCGTGCAGCACCGCCGCGCCCTCGCTGTGGTCGAAATGGCCGTGTGTCAGCAGGATCGTCGTGACGGACCCGGCCGCGGCCAGCGTGGCCAGATGCTCCTCGTCGTCCGGGCCGGGGTCGATGACGACGCAGCCGTCGTGGCCCGGGGCGCGCAGCACCCAGCTATTGGTGCCCTCGAGGGTCATCGGGCCGGGGTTGGGCGCGAGCAGCAGCGCGGCCAGCGGGTTCACCTGGCGTGGCTGGCGAGCGGGCAGCCGGCCCGGTGCGCCCACCTGGGCGGCACGGGTGGGCCGGCGGCCACCGGTGGGCTGGCTGCCGGCGGTCATGGCCGCTCCCGGCCCGCGACCTGGACGCGCGGCTCGTCCGTGCCGCGCGTCCATCCGTCGGCGCTGGAACCGGTGGGAGCCGCCGCAATTGTCGTGGCGGCGGCGGCCGGGTCCACCGGAGGCCCGGCGTCCGCGTACTCGGGGTCATGCGGGAGCAGGAAGTGCACCGCGTCATCGAAGATCACAATCTTCGGCATGACCGAGGTGATCGCGCGGCTGGGCGCGGCCGCGAGCACGTCGGCGACGCTGGTGAAGCCCAGCAGGTCGGAGAGGATCCAGGCGGTCGGCGGCAGCATCCGCAGGTCGCGGGCCGCGTGCCGCTCGAGCGCGTCAGCCGGGCGGATCCACAGCATCCGGTCCGCCTCGCCGGACAGCTCACCTGGCGTCTGGCCGGGTGGCAGGGCGGCCATGAAGAACCGGGTGTCGTAGCGACGGGGTTCGATCTCCGGCGTGATCCAGCGAGCCCACGGTGCCAGCAGATCGGCCCGCAGCGTGAGCCCGTGGCGGGCCAGCAGCCCGGCGAGCGTGAGCTCACGGCGCTCCATCGCCTGACGATCCGCAGCCCAGCCAGGACCCGTCGGGTCGACCGAAACCGGCCGGGGGCCGGCAGGTCCGGTCTGCGCGGCGGTCGCTTGAGTCGCAAGCAGTACGCCGCACTCCTCGAACGTCTCCCGCACGGCGGCATGGACGAGCGCTCGGGCCAACGCGCCGTCGGGCTCCAGCGCGCTCATGACCCCCGCCAGAGCCTGGCCAACCCAGGGCACCTCGATGTCGCCGTCAACCGGGTCGACCCGCCCGCCGGGGAATGCGAACACCCCACCGAAGGTCATGCTCCGCGCCCGCTCCACCAGGTAGGCCTCGAGGCCGCCCGGGGCGTCGCGAAGCAGGACGACGGTGGCAGCATGCCGCAGCGACGCCGGCGGCCCGGCATTCGCGGCCATCACCCCGCGTGGCGAGGACAGCGGCAGCGGCCGCCGGATCCTGGCGATCAGCGCAGCCCGGAGTTCCTGCGAAGCCCGGGGTTCCTGCCGGATTGGCGAAGCCCGGGGTTCCTGCCGGATCGGCGAAGCCGATCTGGGAGGTCTGCTGGGAGGTCGGTGATCAACCACATGTTCGATGGTAGGACCCGTACGGACGACACGCCCCTGATCCCGGCCGCCTAGCCGTCGCCGATGTGCGGTCGATGAAGGTGTCTATGAGCACCACCATCGGCCGCACTCCCGACGACGCTGCGCGATGTGCGGTCGGTGGCGGTGTGTACGGGCACCTTCATCGCCGCGGTTCACACCTGTGGCGGGGGCGGGTCTACGCCTCGGAGGGATGGGCGACGGCTACGAGCTCCAGCTCGACGGGGGCGCCGAGGGGGAGCGCAGCGACGCCGACGGCGGACCGGGCGTGGCGGCCGGCCGCCCCGAACACCTGGCCGATCAGGTCGGAGGCGCCGTTGATGACCAGCGGCTGGCCGGTGAAGCCCGGCGCGCTCGCGACGAACCCGACGACCTTGACGATCCGGCGAATCCGGTCCAGCCCGCCGGCCGCCTCGGCGGCGGCGGCCAGCGCGTTCAGCGCGCAGATCCTGGCGAGCCCCACGGCCCGCTCCTGGCTCACCTCGGCGCCGACGAGCCCGGTCTCGGTCAGTTTCCCGGCGATCAGCGGTAGCTGCCCCGCCGTCCACACCCATGCGCCCTCGCGCACCGCCGGCACGTAGCTCGCCTGCGGTGCCGGGACCGGGGGGAGCTCGAGGCCGAGCGCGGCCAGCCGCTCGGAGGGGGTGGCCACCCCGTCGCCTGCCGCCGGCTGCTCGGTCACGAGCCGGCCTGTCCCTTCGGCCGCTTGAAGTAGGCAACCAGGTTCTCCGGGTTCGGCCCCTGCACGACCTGTACCAGCTCCCAGCCGTCCTCCCCCCAGTTGTCGAGGATCATCTTCGTGGAGTGAATGAGGACCGGAACGGTGACGTACTCCCACTTCTGCATGTCCCGGACTCTAGTGCTGTCGTTCATGGGACTGGCTCCTGTGGTGACGCCTTGCTGCGCCGGCACGCCGCCGGTGCGGCAGCAGCCCGAGGACCCGTCCTGAACTGGACTTTTACCGCGCGCGATGGCCGGTACGACGGTGAGCCCGACGGCCGCGGCCACGCCAGATGTGATCGAGATTGTCGACCGAGGTGGCGGCGCCGGGGCGAAGGGTGGGGCTGACGCGGGTACGGTCGTGGCCGTGACGGCCTCGGAACGCGACCGAAAAGGTGGGGAGCCAGCCGACCCGTGGCGGCGCCGGCTGCACGTGGTCACCGGCAAGGGCGGTACCGGGAAGACGACCGTCGCGAGCGCGCTGGCGCTGGCGCTGGCGACCGGCGGGCAGCGGGTGCTGCTCGCCGAGGTCGAGGGCCGCCAGCAGATCGCGCAGGTCTTCGACACCCCGCCGCTGCCCTACCGGGAGCGGAAGGTGGCCAGCGCGCCCGGCGGCGGCGAGGTGTACGCGCTCGCCGTCGACGCCGAAGAGGCGCTGCTGGAGTACCTGGAGATGTTCTACAACCTGCGCAGCGCCGGAAAGGTGCTCGGCAAGATGGGCGCGATCGACTTCTGCACCACGATCGCCCCAGGCGTGCGCGACGTCCTGCTCACCGGCAAGATCAAAGAAGCGGTGAACCGGCCGGACGGCACCCGGCCGAGTGGGATGGCCTACGACGCCGTCGTCCTGGACGCGCCGCCGACCGGCCGGATCACCCGGTTCCTCAACGTCGCACACGAGGTGGCGGGCCTGGCGAAGATGGGACCGATCCGTTCCCAGGCGGACGGGGTGCTCGCGGTGCTGCACTCCGGGCAGACCGCTGTGCACCTGGTCACGCTGCTGGAGGAGATGCCGGTCCAGGAGACCGTCGACGCGGTCGCCGAGCTGCGTGCGGCCGACCTGCCGATCGGCGGGGTGGTGGTGAACATGGTGCGCCCGCCGTTGCTGGGCGCGCGGGAGCTGCGCGCGGCCAGGGCTGGGACGCTCGACGCCGAGGAGCTCGCGGCCGGCATCAAGGAGGCCGGCGTCGAGCCGACGGCCGAGCTGATCGCCGAGCTCGCGCGGGAGGCCGCGCAGCATGCCGAACGGGTGGCACTGGAAGCGGCGCAGCGGGTCGAGGTGGCGGCGCTCGGCCGGCCGCTGTACGAGCTGCCGTTGGCGGCGGACGGGATGGAGATCGGCATGCTCTACCGGTTCGCGGAGATGCTGCGGGCGCAGCAGATGGTCGGATGACGCCGGCCTCCGACGGCTCGAAGCCGGCACAGGCGGCCAAGTCTGCGAAGTCGGCACAAGAAGCACAGCCGACGAAGTCGGCACCGGAGACGCCGCCGGCGAAGTCGGCGCGGGTGACCCGGTCCCAGTCCGGGTCGAAGGCCGGGCAGGTGGCGAAGCCTCCGTCGGCCGCCAAGGAGCCCGGCCTGTCCAAGGACCGGGCACGTTCCGGTGCGAGTGCTTCTGGTGCTTCCGGTGCGTCGGCGGCCACCGCGGCAGCCAGGATCCAGGCACGGATCCGTCCGCAGCCGCCGGGAGTGCCCCGGCTGGATGTGGACGGGATGCTGGAGACCGAGCGGATCATTGTGTGCTGCGGGTCTGGTGGCGTGGGCAAGACGACCACGGCCGCGGCACTCGCGCTGCGCGCCGCCGAGCAGGGACGCTCCGTCGTCGTGCTGACCATCGACCCGGCGCGCCGGCTCGCGCAGTCGATGGGGCTGACCGAGCTCGACAACACGCCGCGCGAGGTGGCGCATGTCGACCAGTCGGCGGGCGGTCGGCTCGACGCGATGATGCTCGACATGAAGCGGACGTTCGACGAGATCGTCCTTGCGCACGCGCCTGAGGACCGCGCGCGCCAGCTGCTCGCGAATCCGTTCTACCAGTCGCTGTCGAGCTCCTTCGCCGGAACGCAGGAGTACATGGCGATGGAGAAGCTCGGTCAGCTGGACGCCGCCGGCGACTGGGACCTGATCGTCGTCGACACGCCGCCGACGCGTTCCGCGCTGGACTTCCTGGACGCGCCGAGCCGGCTCGGCGCGTTTCTGGACGGCCGGCTGCTGCGGCTGCTGCTTGCTCCGGCGAAAGCTGGCGGGCGGGCGTACGCGAAGGTACTCGGCGTCGGTTTCGGGATGTTCTCCAAGGTTCTCACGAAGGTGATCGGCGCCCAGTTGCTGACTGATGTGAGCCAGTTCGTCGCGGCGCTCGAGACCATGTTCGGCGGATTCCGTCAGCGGGCGGAGAAGACCTACCGGCTGCTGAGTGCTCCGGGTACCTCTTTCGTCGTGGTCGCGGCGCCCGAGGCGGCTGCCCTCCGGGAGGCGAGCTATTTCGTCGACCGGTTGGAAACCGACGGGATGCCGCTCGCCGGGCTGGTGGTGAACCGGATGCACCACAGCGCCGGCCGGTCGTTGACCGCGGAGCGCAGCCTGGCCGCGGCGGAGAACCTGGCCGACCACGGTGAGCATCCGCTGGCCGCCGCCGTGCTGCGGGTGCACGCGGATCGGCTGCGGCTGGCCGAGCGGGAGGCCCGGCTACGGGAGCGGTTCACCTCCGCCCACCCGGACACGCCACTCGTGGAGGTCGAGGCCCTGGCCGAGGACGTCCACGACCTGGCTGGCCTCCGGGAGATCGGCGACGCGTTGGCGGGTGATGAACGTCTCGCCCGAGTGGGCTGAGTGTGCCAGCTGACGGTTGGCTAAATCGGGCGATTGCCCGATTGAATGCCGCGTGCTAGGTGCCGTGCGCGAGGTTCCGCTGGCCGCGCCACTGGAGTGGCCGCCGGAGGGCTTGGCCAGCGCGGCGTTCGCCTGTGTGCCTTGGGCCGCGCACGTACCGTGAGCTTCAGACCTGGCTTTCCTGCCGGTCCGCGCGCGGCGGTCGATGCGCAGCGTGGACGGCGTGACGCGCAGCGATGGTCATGCGTGGGCCGCGCGAGCTGCCTCGTCTCCAGACGCGAGCTGCCTCGTCTCCAGAGGGACGTCGCCTGGAGGCGACGCCTGGCGCGATGCCGGCCACCGAAGGTCGCCCGCGATGCGGGCTGGCAAAGAGGGAGCGAGCCCGTCAGGACCGATGTCCCTCGACTGGGCTGGGACCGGGATCCCGCGCGCGACGCTGCGCCGGGGTCCGGTTGAGAAGGGAACGTTGGGCTTGGGAGCTGTCAGACGGCCGAGGTGGTGCGGTGGTCCGCCTGGGCGTCCGCGAGGAGCTTCCTCCAGGAACGGACGTCGGGCCGACGCCGAAGCAAGGCGCGGCGCTCCCGTTCGGTCATGCCACCCCAGACACCGAACTCCACGTGGTTGTCCAGGGCGTCGGCCAGGCACTGGGTCCGCACCAGGCAGCCGAAGCAGCGGGTCTTGACCCGGTTCTGCGCGGCACCCTGGACGAACAGCTCGTCCGGATCGACGTCCCGGCAGGCTGCCAGGGCGGTCCAGTCGCCGTCGGCGATGCTGCCGACGAGACCGCCTGGGCCGCCACGACGAGTCGTGGTGACGGTCGGGGTTGGGCTTCTGGTCATGCCACCTGCCTTTCGAGAGAGACCGTGGTCAGGGGACCCGTGCGGGTGACGTGGCGTCGTTGGCGTCGTGCGAAACCGTACGGAGTGCCGTGGCCACGGCACAGACCCCACTCGGGTGGTTATCGGTATGACTAGTCCGGGCCATTGATGCGGAACCAGACTGTAGGGTTGTTGATGACGTCCTCATGTCATCCTTGTGACAAGACGGTCTCGTTCGTCTCGTGTTCGTTTCTGAGCCAGGTCACCTCCGACTCCTTGTGCCCGCGCGTCACCCGCGCCGTCGCGCACGTCGCCGTCGCCGTCGCCCTGTGCCACCGGCGGTCGTTCGGCGCTGACCTGCGTGAACGGCACGCGATCAAGGGGGACCCCGCCGTGGCGGGTAGCTCGGCTGGCGGCGTCCGCCAACCGGACCGGCGGCCGTTGGGTGCGCCGAGTGGCCGGCCGGGGTTCGCCCGCGGCCCGGTCGGCCGCTGACCACACCGGACTACCCGCCCGTGCCCGCCACCGGCTGGGCAGGCCCACGAGGTAATCTCACCCCGCCGCCCCTCGATAGCGCGCCCACTCCGTGGTCCGTACATGGTTGGAACGATGCGTCCGTCGGGCGTCTATGGGCAAGTGGTGTGAATCCGTGGGGGGATCGGGCTGGGGGCGGACGGAGGTTCCGACACCATGTGGGCACACGCGTGACCGCCCCAGCCGCGCCCTGGCGGCGCGGGGGCTGGGCTGTCATCCTCAAGCGGCTGACTGGCCTGCTGTTCGCGAGCGCCGCCGCCGGCGTCGTCGTCGCGCTGCTCGCCTTCCCGGTGGTCGGCCTCGTCGGCCTCTCGGCGAAGGCCAGCGCCGATGACTTTCTTGCCCTGCCGGAAAACCTCACCGTCACGACGCTCGTCGAGCCCTCGAAGATTCTGGACGCCCACGGCAACGTCATAGCGACCCTGGTCGGCGAGCAGTATCGCGAGGTCGTTCCGCTCTCCCGGGTGCCGCAGGTGATGCGAAATGCCATCATCGACATCGAGGATGCGCGATTCTATGAGCATTCTGGCGTCGACTACCGGGGCATGATTCGTGCCTATCTCGCCAATCGGGAAAGCGGCGGAGTCGAGCAGGGCGCCTCGACGATCACCCAGCAGTACGTCAAGAACGTGCTGCTCCAGGCGGCGACCACTCCGGAGGAGCGGAAGGCCGCGACCGCGCAGACCGTCGACCGCAAGCTGCGCGAGGCGCGTTACGCGCTTTACCTGGAACAGCATCTCAGCAAGGACGAGATTCTCGAACGTTACCTGAACATCGCCTACTTCGGCGACGGTGCCTATGGCATCCAAGCCGCCGCGAAACGGTACTTCAACATCGACGTCGAGAAGCTGTCGCTGCCGCAGGCCGCGTTGCTCGCCGGCCTGGTGAAGAACCCGACGGCCTACAACCCGGCGCAGCACCCCGAGGCAGCCACCCAGCGGCGCAACCTGGTCCTCGACGCCATGATCGAGCACAAGCACATCAGCGGCTCCGAGGTGATGACGGCGAAGGCGGCGCCGGTGGGCCTCAACCAGCCGCCGCGCTCCGCCGACTCGTGCGCCGACTCGTCCGCGCCGTTCTTCTGCTCGGAGGTCCGCCAGCGGCTGCTCGACGACCGGACGTTCGCGCCGACCAGGGACGCTGCGAGCAAGCTGCTCTACGAGGGTGGTCTGACCATCAGGACGACTCTGGATCCGGTGGCCCAGGATGCCGCGAACTCGTCGGCCCGCGAGGTCGTCCCGCCGGGCAACCGGGTCGCCGCCGGCGTGGTCACCGTCCAGCCCGGCACCGGCAACGTGCTCGCCCTGACCGAGAACCGCGACTTCGGCGACACGGCTGACAACCAGCCGCCGGAGACGACGACCGACTTCCTCCACACGAAGCAGGTCTACCCGACCAACGAGAGATCCTTCTCACCCGGCTCGACGTTCAAGATGTTCGCGCTTGCCGCGGCCCTGGAGAAGGGCATGCCGCTGTCGACGACCTACTTCTCGCCGGCGTGCCTGCCACTGGACGAGAAGTATCGCGACCAGCTGGAGAACGGGTGCATCGCCAACGCCGACCCCAACGAGGCCGGTCTGTACTCGCTGACCACGGCCACCTGGCACTCGGTCAACACGTACTACGTCCAGCTCGCCCAGCAGGTGGGCATCCTGAAGATCGCCGAGATGGCCCGTCGCCTGGGCGTCAGCTCGTGCCGCGTCCAGGAGCAGACCGCGAACCTGCGGACCAACTCGCCATGCCATGGCGTTGACGGCGTCGGATCGGCCGACCTGTCGTTCGTCATCGGCTCCAACGAGATCAGCACTCTTGACCTCGCCACGTCCTACGCGACGATCGCGGCGCACGGCAAGCGCTGCGAGCCGAAGTTCATCATCTCCATCACCCGGCGGGTGGGCGGCGCGGACCGGCTCCTCGACTACAGCAAGCCCGACGAGTGTGAGCAGGTCCTCAACTCCCAGGTCGCCGACACGGTCAGCTCGGTACTCGAGGGCGTCATCAACCAGGGCACCGCGGCGGGCAACGGCCGCATCGGCCGACCGGCCGCCGGCAAGACCGGAACCGCCGAGGACTTCAGCACCGCCTCGTTCGTCGGCTTCATCCCGCAGCTGTCCACGGCGGTCACCCTCGCCGACCCGCGCGGCCCGACGACCCACCAGCTACGGGGCGTCCTCGGCTACGCCCACGTCTACGGCGGTGACCTGCCGACGAAGGTCTGGGCACGGACGATGACCCGGACCATCGACGGCCTGAAGCTCCCAGTGGAACAGCTACCGCCACCGGACAACACCCAGGCCGTGCCGCCGATGGCCGTCCTGCCGAACGTGGTGGGCCAGACCGTCGCGAACGCCGCGGCCACCTTGCAGTCCCAGGGATTCGCCGTGCAGGTGCTGGGCGACCAGAACGGCGTCGTCCTCGCGATGTCGCCGTCCGCCGGCTCCCAGATTCCCCTCAACCAGCCGGTCACCCTGATCGCCTCGGGCGGCGTCGTCGCCCAGTCCGCCCCACAGAACTCAGGCGGCGGCGGTGGCGGTGGCGGTGGCGGTGGGAACGGGAACGGCGGTGGCAACGGCAACGGCCCCGGCCGAGGCGGAGGCGTCTTCGGCTTCCCCTACAACCGTTAGCCCAGAGGCCGGCGCGCGCCGCACCTGAGCGTCGCTGCTCGCGGACCTCGACGTTCCGCGTGTGGCGATGCGGATTCTGCGGCACACCAACTTCAAGGTGACGATGGAGGTCTACCCCCAGCTGTCGTCTGCGAAGACGCGGAGGTGATTGATCGACTCGGCGAGAGTCTCGAGCGGTGACCTACTGCTGTACTTCGCTGCTGTATGACGATGGGGACGTGATCGGCGATCACGTCCCCATGCTGGTCGGGGTGGCGGGATTTGAACCCACGGCCTCTTCGTCCCGAACGAAGCGCGCTGCCAAGCTGCGCTACACCCCGAAGTGCAACGGTGGTCAGCATACCCGATGGGCGAGGGGTTCCGGCGCCCCGGCCCCAGCGAACTGACGGGACCCAGCTGGCTGGTGGGCTACCGGGCGGCGGTGAGGGTGAGCAGGGTTGCTTCGGGGCGGCAGTTGAAGCGGATGGGGGCGAAGGGAGAGGTGCCGAGGCCGGCCGAGACGTGCAGCCACGACGAGTGGAGGGTGCCGGTTTCCGGGGCGACGTGCCAGCGGGAGATGCCGCGGGCACGTCGACGGTCCAGGCCGCAGTTGGTGACGAGGGCGCCGACGAACGGGAGGCGGATCTGGCCGCCGTGGGTGTGGCCGGACAGGGTGAGCTGCACGCCGTCGGTGGTGAAGGCGTCGAGGACGCGGGGCTCTGGGGTGTGGGAGAGGCCGAGGGCCATTTCGATGTCGGGGTCGGGTGGTCCGGCGACGAGCTCGACGCGGTCGCGGCGCAGGCGGGCGTCGTCGACGCCGCGGACGTCCAGCCGCCGGCCGCCCACGGTCAGGACCGCACGCACGTGGGTCAGGTCGTGCCAGCCGGAGTCGGTGGCGAGATCCTTGGCGAATCTGGGCCAGTCGAGCGCCGGCCCCCTGGGTCCCGGGCGGTCGGGGCGCACGACGTAGTGGTGCGGGCTGCGCGGGCGCGGCACGAAGTAGTCATTGTTCCCGGGGACAAAGACCCCGGGAAAGCCGTAGAGCGGTGCGAGGGCCTGGCGTAGCGGCTCGGATGCGTCCTGATGGGACAGGATGTCGCCGGTCAGTGCGACGAGGTCCGGCATGATTCGGGCCAGCTCGCCGAGCCAGCGCAGCTTGCTGGTCTGGCTGGGCAGTACGTGCAGGTCGGAAAGGTGCAGGATGCGCAGCGGTGCGGCGCCCGGCGCGAGGACGGGCACCTCCCGTCTGGTCAGCGTGTAGGAGTCGTGCTCGTACACCCCGTATCCGACCGCGGCCGCGCCGATCATCCCGAGCGTTGTTCCGACCCGGATCGCCAGGGCGCGCCCGGTTGGCATGTCCCCTCGCATTGGTCCAGTCTTACCCGCCGTCACCGGAAGGAGAACCGGCGGGACGGTTGGCGCCGGCCACAGACACCGCTGTGCCCACGATCTCAGCCGCCGCGGCGAGAATGGAGATGACGGAACCCCTTGACAGACCTAGGCTGCGGTGACCATGACCACCCTGAAAGAGCGGCTGCGTGCCGACCTGACCACGGCGATGAAAGCCCGGGACGAGCTGCGGACGTCCACGTTGCGGCTGGCGCTGTCGGCGGTCAAGGAAGCGGAGGTCGCGGGCAAGTCTGCCCACGAGCTCTCCGACGCCGAAGTCGAGAAGGTGCTGGCCCGCGAGGTACGCAAGCGTCGCGAGGCGGCCGAGGCGTTCGCCGGCGCCGGGCGTGCCGAGCAGGCCACCAGGGAAGGGTCGGAGGGTGACGTGCTCGCCGACTACCTGCCCAAGCAGCTCGGCGACGACGAACTGGCTGCGATCGTCGAGAAGGCGCTCGCCGACGGCGACTTCGCCGGTCCGAAGGCGATCGGCCCCGCAATGAAGGCCGTTCAGGCCGTCGTCGCCGGCCGCGCCGAGGGCGCCAAGGTCGCCGCCCTCGTCAAGGCCCGCCTGACGGCGTAGCCGCCGCGCCCGGTGGCCTGGCGGCAGAGTCAGTCTGGGTGCCGGGGCGGGTTGGCCGACGGGCGGATGAGGCCGACCTCGTAGGCGAAGACGACGGCTTGGACGCGGTCGCGTAGCTCCAGCTTGGCGAGAATGCGGCCGACGTGGGTCTTCACCGTTGCCTCGGACAGGACGAGACGGGCGGCGATCTCGGCGTTCGACAGGCCGGCGGCGACTTCGCCGAGGACGTCCTGCTCCCGACCGGTGAGGCGCGCGAGCCGGTCGGCGCCGACCTGGGAAGCATGGGCGGCCGAACCGCCCATGCCGGCGGCACCTCGGACGCCTTCCCTGCCTCCCGTGCTTCCCGCGTTCTTGTCGGCCGCTTCGCCGACCTGGGCGTCCGGGTCTGGCAAGCGGTGTGCGAACGCGTCGAGCAGCCTGCGCGTGACGCCCGGCGCGACGACGGCGTCGCCGGCGGCGACCGTCCGGATCGCCGCCAACAGGTCGGCTGGCGGTACATCCTTCAGCAGGAAACCGCTCGCCCCGGCCCGCAGGCCGGCGAGGACGTACTGGTCCAGGTCGAAGGTCGTGAGGATGAGGACGCGCGACGGGCTGCCCATCCCGACTATCCGCCTGGTGGCCTCGATGCCGTCGATGCCCGGCATCCGTACGTCCATCAGCACGACGTCCGGCACCAACTGGGCGGCGAGCCGCGCGGCGGCGGCGCCGTCACCGGCCTCGTCGACCACGGTGATGTCCGGCTGCGACTCGAGCACCATCCGGAAGCCCATGCGCAGCAGCGGCTGGTCGTCCACCAGCAGGACCCGGATCGTCATCGGGCCTGGCCGCCCAGAACCTGGTCCTGGCCCTGGTCTTGGTCATGGCCTGTGGCAGGCATCGTCGCGGTCCTCAGCTTCGTGACGGCGGGCGGCACGGCGGGCGGTTCGGAAGCGGCGGCGCGGTCTTGGCCGGAGCTCGCCACGGCGAGTCGCTGAGTGGCGATCGGCGGCCGATGAGCTGCCGGAGCGTTGATTCTCGCCGAGACGCGCCACCCGCCCTCCGCGCCGTCGATCGGACCGGCAACCAGGCGGCCGCCGTGCAGAGCCGCACGTTCGCGCATTCCTTCGATACCTCGCCCGACGCCCCGGCCAGACGGTCGCGAGAGTGCCGGGTTGGCGGAGGCGGCAGTCTCCTGGGACGCGGTCTCCCGGAACGCGGTTTCCCGTGAGGCGGACGTCTCACCAGCGAACGCCGAGCAGCTGTTGGTGATCTCGACATCGACGCCGTCGGCGTCGAAGGCGAGCCTCACGACGGCGCGAGCCTCCGTTTCCGCGTGCTTGAGGACGTTGGTCAGGGACTCCTGGACGATGCGGAAGATCGTGAGTTCGGCGTCCGCGGGCAGTTCGTGCCGTTCACCAAGGACGAGGAAGCCGACCGTGCGCCCGGCGAGGCGAACCTGGTTGATCAGGCGGTCGAGGTCGGCAAGACGCGGCTGTGGAGCCGTCGCAAACTCGTCGCGAATCTCGTCCTGGCTGGTGGCATAACCACCGTCTCTGCCGTCTCTGCCGCCGCGACCGCTGCCATCGGCCGCTGCGCTGTGCTGTACGACGGCCGGCTCGACGTCACCTAGGCCAACGGTTTCGTGAGGAGCACCCGCGTCGGTGGTCGAGGACCTGACAGGTCCGGCGTCGTCGCGCAGGACGCCGAGCAGGCTGCGCATCTGCGCGAGCGCCTCCCGGCCGGTCGCCGAGACGGATTCGACCGCCCGAGCCGCGAGCAGCACCCGTTCGTCGCCTTTCGTCGCGACTGGCGTTCCCGACTCGACCGACGTTCTTGACTCGACCGGCGGCTCCGACTCGACTGACGGTTCCAGCGCGGCCAGCGCGGCCGGGGCGGCCGTGGTCGCGACGAGGTCGCGCAGGGTGTAGCTCGCGCCGTCCGCCAGCGCGATCATGACGGACAGGTTGTGCGCCACGATGTCGTGCATCTCGCGGGCGATGCGGGCGCGTTCGCCGGCCGCCGCGAGCCTGGCCTGCTGGTCACGTTCGCGTTCGGCGCGCAGGGCGCGATCGGCGATCGAGGCGACGTATGCGCGCCTTGTGTTGGCATTGCCGCCGAGCACGCCGGCCGCGACGGCCGCAGGCAGGAAGACGAGCATGACGGCGGCCCGGCCGGTCGTCCGCACATCGGGAATCCGGAAGCTGAACCAGAGGATCCAGACCACGACAGCCAGCGCGGACACGGCAGCCACCCGTCGCGAGCACCATTTCGCCACCGTGTAGAACTCGATCAGCAACGAGGAGAATGTGCCGAAGGACGGAATCCACAGCAGGACCTGTGCGTAGCAGGCCGCCGCGGAGACGACGAGCGCTCCGACCGGGTAGCGACGCCGTAGACACAGCGGTGCTACCGCGGCGAAGGTGAGCAGCAGAATGCCCACTATCCGGGGCCGTGGCGGGGCGACATAGGGCAACAGAGCGACGAGGCCGACCGCGACGGCGAGCATCGAGTCGACGAGCACGGGACGGGCGCGCAGCGTGCGGCCGAGCCGGCCGTACCGCAGCCGGCCGAACACAACACCGGGCACGTCGGGCACGTCGGGCAGGTCGGGCGCGGCCGGCAGGTGCTGCTGGCCTGGCCCGCGGCTTGACGTCGCCATGAGCCTCATGGTGCTCCCTCTGGGCAGAATTTGGCATCGGGATGGACTTGGGACGGACTTGAGGCAGGACCTGGGATGAACGCGGAGCGAGAAACGCGGAGCCGAGACCTGGATAACCGCTGGCCCTCGGAGCCACCTGGCGGAGGCGTGACCAGGCACCGAGACGCGTGAGACGCCCACGGTGCGCTGTTCCGGCGAGGCACCAGCAAAAACCAGCCTCTAGAGGTCAGGCGCTCACCTCATCGACGCCGGACCAAGCCAGCTCCGGCCAGACACGCCATCCCCGAAACCAGCCCCATCGGGCGCGGAGCGTCCGGACTTCCAGCAGACCTGCCGGATCGGCGAGGCCGATCCGGCAGGAACCCGAACCCGGCAGGAACCCCGAGGCCGTGTCCGGCCCCGGACGGCCTCAGACGTCGCGGCGAACGAGGGCGAAGGCCGCGGCCACACCAAGGGCCACGAGGTAGCCGCACATCACCAGGAATGCGCGGCCCGGGGTGAGCAGGTCGGTGAGGCGGGTCGGGCTGGTCGACGCGAGCGAGTTGCCGAGAAGCGCGGGCAGGTAGCGCTGAGCGGACTCGAGGCGCTGTCCGAACATCGAGAAGATCAGTGGAAGCCCGAGCAGCGCACCGAGCAGCGCCGAGACGGCACCGGCGGTGTGGCGGATCAGCGCGCCGAGCAGGAGGCCGAGCAGTGCGACGCCGGTCAGGTAGAAGGCGCAGCCGAGTACCGCGCGCGCCGCTCCGTCAGTGCCGAGCGTGGCGTTCAGATCGTGGGGCGCGAGGATGGCCTGGCCGATGAAAAACGCCACCAGCGACGCCACGAGCATCACCAGGAAAGTCGCCGCGGCGAGGACGGCGCCCTTGGCCCACAACACCGGCAACCTTCTTGGCACCAGCCCAAACGTGGCACGGATCATGCCTGTCGCGTACTCGCCGGTCATTGTCAGCACCCCAAGGACGCCGACCGCGACCTGAGCCAGTAGGAGGCCGCCGAGGGACTGGTACACGGGGTCCTGACCGCCGTCCCGTACTTCGGCGACGTTCCAGTGCCCGGACGCCGAAATGCACAGTGGCACGGCCAGGATCACGAGAAGCAGGGCGGCCAGCCCCATCGTCCACAGGGTGGAGCGAAGCGACCGGAGCTTCGTCCATTCAGACTGCATCACCCGGGCCTGCGTCACGTCGCCCGCGAGGGCCCCGGTCGGAGCGTCACCCACCCGGGTTCGGGACGCCCGGTGCCCTGCGCGGTGCCGGGTACCCGTCTCCACCTTGGCGCTTTCATCCGGCTGGAGAGGTATCGCCGCGGTCGCGACCGACGAGGACGGCCCCTGCGATGGAATGGGTTCTTGAGTCTGGCCAGGCCGGCGGTCGTGCGACGGACGGTCGTAAGACAGACGGTCATTCATGTCACTCATCGGGCTTCCTGGGTGGTCGCGGGCGCCATAGTCTCGAACTCGACCGCGTTGCGGGTGATGTCCATGAATGCCTCCTCGAGGGAAGCCAGGCGTGGGGTGAGCTCGTACAGCGCGATGCCGTAGGCCCGGGCGAGCTGTCCGATGCGTTCCGAGGACAGGCCCGCGACCTCGATCGACTCCGCTTCCGACCCCGTACCGTGCTGAGACAAGGAACCCGCGCCTGCCCCCGAGTCCCGGCCAGAACCGGCGGCGGCGGCCGTAGCGCCGGCCACGGCCATGCCCGTGGCCGTGGCCGTGGCACCGGCCGTGGTGGCGGTGAAGGTGACCGTCGCACCCTCCCGGGCGACCAGCTCGGCGAGCTCAGCCGCCTGCGGGGAGCGGACATGCACCAGGCTGCCCGAGGCGCCGCGGACGAACGCCTCCACCGTCGTCTCCTGGATGAGCCGGCCGCGGCCGACCACGATGAGATTGGTGGCCGTCATCGCCATCTCGCTCATCAGGTGCGACGAGAGCAGGACGGCGCGCCCCTCGGCGGCCAGCCCACGCAGCAGGTCGCGGATCCACCGGACACCCTCGGGGTCGAGCCCGTTCACCGGTTCGTCGAGGACAAGGGTCGCGGGGTCGCCCAGCAGCGCGGAGGCGATTCCCAGACGCTGGCCCATGCCAAGAGAGAACCCGCCGGCCCGCTTGCGGGCGACGTCCCGCAGTCCGACCAGGTCGATGACCTCGTCGACGCGGCGGCGCGGAATGCCGTGAGTATGGGCGAGCGCGAGCAGATGGTCCTTGGCCGAGCGACCGGTGTGGATCGCCCTGGATTCCAGCAGCGCGCCGACGTGTCGTGCCGGTGAGGCCAGGTCGCGGTAACGGCGGCCGTCGATGAGCACCGTGCCCTGGGTCGGCCGGTCCAGTCCGAGAATCATCCGCATCGTCGTCGACTTGCCGGCGCCGTTCGGCCCGAGGAAGCCGGTCACCACTCCGGGCCTGACCGTGAAAGAAAGGTCGTCTACGGCGACCTTTCCGCCGTAGCGCTTGGTTAGCCCACGCGCTTCGATCATCGTCAACCTCATGTCTGTCGTCGTGATCCCGGCGCTGATCGGATCGGGATGGTCGCGCGCCGGCCGGATGTCTCAGAACGTTAGGGATCTTTCGGTTCGCCGCCGACGCCCGTGCGGCCGATCTTTTCGAGGCCGCGGCATACCGCTGAAGGCGTAGACATACGTCTTGAGAGGTATGGGCGCGCGCCCCGCCGGCCACCGGGATGAGCCGCCGGGCTGAGCCGACGTGCGTGCCGCGGCGAGCCGCACGACCCACGCCCCCTCGACCACCCAGCCGAACCTCGCCAGACCACGGGGACGAGGAGCCTCCGGGTCTCGACGCTTGACGCACGAGGTCATGTCGGCCTCAGCCACCCTGGGCGCCCTGAGCCTGGGGTAATGTTGCGAAATCAGCGGAGGCAGCCGGAGGAGGTGAGACCCATCAACGCCAGGAAAGACAGGAAAAGCAGGAAAGGCTTGGTGCGCTCGCCTCGCGCCTTCACCGTTCGTCGGTAGCGGTGCCACGCGAGCGCCCTTTGGTGCTCCGAAAGGCTTCTGATGTCGCTTTCTTTGCCTCGCCGTGCGAGTGCGCCCGACGACGGCGCACCCTCCGGCGATCGCGCTTCGTCCCCTGACAGCAGCGTGGCGACGTCCCGCGTCGTCGAGACGCTGCGTGCCGCCGGCTGCGTGTTCGCGGAGGACGAGGCAGCGCTGCTGCTCGCAGCGGCCTCGGCCGCAGCCGCCGCCGGCGATCCGGCTGATCTCGCCAGCATGGTGGCTCGACGGACCGCGGGCGTTCCGCTCGAGTACGTGCTCGGTTGGGCCGAGTTTCGCGGCCACCGGTTCGCCCTCGAAGAGGGCGTCTTCGTACCGCGTCATCGCACCGGGTTCCTGGTGGGGATCGCGACCGAGCTCGCCGAGCAAGCCATGGTCGGCCGTGCCGGGCGCCCGGTCGTGATAGTCGATCTGTGCTGCGGCTCCGGTGCCCTCGGCGCCGTCGTCGCTGCCGATCTCGGCGGGGCCGGCGCGGTCGGCGGGGCTAACGGGGCTAGCGGGGTCGAACTGCATGCCGCCGACATCGAGCCGGCGGCGGTGCGCTGTGCCCGGCGCAACGTCGTACCCGTCGGCGGCCAGGTCCATGAAGGCGACCTTTATGACCCGCTGCCCCCTGACCTGCGTGGACGGGTCGATGTCCTGATCGCCAACGCGCCCTACGTGCCCACGGCGGCCATCAGACTGATGCCACCGGAGGCCCGGGAGCACGAGCCACTCGTCGCGCTGGACGGCGGCCCCGACGGACTTGACGTTCTACGGCGCGTCCTCGCCGGTGCGGAAGCCTGGCTCGCGCCAGACGGCCATCTGCTTGTCGAGACCAGCGTCGATCAGGCACCGGCGCTGACGGCGGCGGCCGAGCGCCATGGCCTGGCAGCCAGAGTCGAACACTCCGTCCACGACGAGGCAACCGTCCTCATCACGGCCAGGCGGGCCGCAACCAGCGGCTGAGGCAAGCTTGCGGCGAGTTCGCGCGACGGGACCCAACCTTGCGGGGGTACGGATGACCTGTCGGTGAACGTGATGTCGGACCGGACGGCTTGACCTGGAATGCCGCTGGTGGGTTGTATCGGCCACCGTGGCATGGCGTGCGCGCGGCAAACTGGCTCCGCGCGCGCCCGCGTTGCCTGCCTCGTCCGGCGCGGATGGCGCGGCCACGGATCGTGCGGCGGCCGAGCGCGGCGATGCTCGGTCTGCCACCACCGGAATTCGTCTAACCGGCGTTACTCACCGTTACGTCGACGTCGTGGCAGTCGAACGGGTGGACCTCGCGGTTCCGAGTGGGCGGCGGTTCGCGGTCGTCGGGCCGAGTGGCTGCGGGAAGTCCACCCTGCTCGGTCTCATCAGTGGGCTGGACGAGCCAGACGAAGGCGTCGTCGACGTGCTGGGAGTCACCGATCCTGCCGGCCGGCTGGCCCGGTGCGCCCTGATGCCGCAACGCGACCTGCTGCTGCCCTGGCGCTCGGCTCTCGCCAACGCCGCCGTGGCGCTGGAGAACCAGGGAATGCCGCGCCGTGCGGCGCGGTCGGCCGTCCGGCCACTGTTCGATCGCTTCGGGCTCGCTGGTAGCGAGGATCGTCGGCCGTGGCAGCTCTCCGGCGGCATGCGGCAACGTGTCGCATTTCTGCGCACCTTCGTCGCGGGCAAGGAGGTTCTACTGCTGGACGAGCCGTTCGGCGCACTGGACGCGATCAGCCGGGCGGAGGCGCAGGACTGGTTGCGCGCGACCCTGGACGCCGAGCCGCGCACAGTCTTGCTGGTCACCCACGATGTGGAGGAGGCCGTGCTGCTCGGCCACGAGGTCGTCGTCCTGACCGGCCGCCCTGGCCGAGTGGCAGCCCGCATCGCCGTCGACCTTCCGGTCGCCGGCTCGAGGCGCGAGCTGCTCGCCACCGCAGAGTTCGTCGGCCTTCGCGACGCGGTCCTCGCCGCGCTGGAGCAGCGGGCAGCGGAGCCACCGTCAGCGGAGCCACCGTCAGCGGAGCCACCGTCAGCGGTGCTGTCGTCAGTGGAGCCGTCATCTTCAGATCAGCAGCCGTCGGCGCTGTCCGAGACGGGATGCCCGTGACGCTCCGACCTGCTCATCGACCCAGCGAGTCCGGGGACACGGACCGCCGAAGGGTGCTCGACCGAGGAGCCGCTTCGCGCACCCTTAGGCCGATCAGCCGGCGCATTCGGCGATGGGTCCCGCCTGCGGTGGTGCTCGTGGTGCTTGCGGTCGCCTGGGAGCTGGCGACGGATGTCTTCGGCGTCGAGGCCTACATCCTGCCGGCGCCGAGCGCCGTGGCCCACGCGCTCGTGGATCGCTGGGATTCGACGCTGGCAAGCGCCACCTGGGCGACGCTGACCGAGGTGGTCGTGGGGTTCGCGATCGCGGTCGGGGCCGGGTTGCTGATCGCCTGCGGGCTGCATTTCTCGCGGGTAGCCCGATCGGCTCTCTATCCGTGGCTGATCGGCTCGCAGACGGTGCCCGTTGTCGTGATCGCGCCGATTCTGGCCATCATCTTCGGCTACTCGCTGACGCCAAAGCTCATCCTGGTCGCGCTGCTCTGCTTCTTCCCGATCGTCGTGGCCACCCTCGACGGCCTGTCCGTCGTCGACGACGACCTCAAACGGATGATGCGTACCCTCTACGGCACTCGGTGGTCGATCTTCCTTCGGGTGGAGTTCCCGGCCGCGCTTCCCTCGCTGTTCACCGGTCTTCGGTTGTCGGCGGCGTATGCCTCGACGGCCGCGGTGTTCGGAGAGTACTCGGGTTCCTCCGACGGGCTCGGGCATGTCATGCGCCAGGCGGTCCCGCAGTTGCAGAGCGCGCTGGTCTTTGCCGCGATCATTCTGTTGTCAGCCATGTCCATTGCCTTGTTCATTCTGGTCACCGCGCTGGAGCGGGTGCTGGTCGGCTGGGCCCACGAAAGGAAAAGCACCACCACATGAGAGCTCGGCGATCGACAATCAACCACAGCCGCAGCCAAAACCGCAGCCAAAACCACGGACGCAGGCACACCCTCACCGTCGGCTCGGCGCTGGTGACGGCGCTGCTCGCCCTGTCGGCCTGCGGCGGCAGCAGCGACGACGGCGGCGCGTCCGCCGGGCCGTCCGGGGAGGCGAAGCCGCGGAAGACGACCGTGCTGCTGGACTGGGATCCCAACCCGGACCACGTCGCGCTCTATACGGCCCGCGAGGAGGGCTACTTCAAAGCCGCCGGCCTCGACGTCACCCTCCAGCCGCCATCCGACCCGTCGGACCCCACGAAGCTGGTCAGCACCGGCAAGATCGACCTGGGGATCTCCTACGAGCCGGAGACCATCATCGCCGGCTCGCAGGGCCTGGACGTGGTGGCCGTCGGCGCGCTGGTGCCGACGGCCCTGACCTCGGTCATCGCCACCGGAAAGTCCCGGGTACACACCATCGCGGACCTGGCCGGCGCCAAGGTCGCCACCGCCGGCCTCGCGACCCAGGACGCGTTCCTCACGACGATCCTGGCCAGCAACCACGTCGCCGAAAGTTCGGTGACGAAGGTCGACGTCGGCCAGGACCTGCTCGCCGCGATGGTCACCGGCAACGTCGACGCGACCCTCGGCGGCTTCCGTAACGTCGAGGCCGTCCAGCTCACGGCCGACGGCCGCGACCCGACGGTCATTCCGGTGACCGAGGCCGGCGTGCCGGAGTACGCCGAGCTCGTCGTCATCGCCCAGGCCAGCCGGCTCGCGCGCGACACCGAGTACCAGAAGCTGGTGCGTGACTTCCTGAGTGCGCTGTCCCGCGGCAACGCCGCCGTGCTCGACGACCCGGCGGCCGCCGCGAAGACGATCGCCGCCGTCGCCGACGGCTATGACCCGCAGGTCCTGCCGAAGATGGTCGACGCCACGGTGCCGCTGCTGCGCAACCCGGCCGGCTTCGGTCGCCAGGACGTCTCGTCCTGGCAGTCGTTCGCCGACTGGATGTCGGCCGAGCACCTGATCGACAAGCCGGTGACGGCCGCCGACGTGGTGACCAACGCCTACCTCCCGACGTGAGCGCGGTCGGTCCGCGCGTCGGGGCGGCCTGGTCACGGATTCGGGGCGCCTGACTGTGCCTCCAGTGCCTCCAGCGCCTCCAGGCTGACGGCGCGGCCGGGCTCGCCACCCCACCGAGCCACCCAGCCGGCGCGCTACCGGGCGGCGCCGGCGCAGCGCGGGTCGTTCGCCGCGATCGCGATCGACCCGTAGGGGCTGTTGCCGTGGTAGACGACGTAGACCATGTTGGGCCCGTCGCACTTGGCGCTGACGTTCGAGAAACCGTCCGGCATGTTGATGACGCGGGCCGGCTTGTCGTCGTGGCTGGCCACCGGCGCGTCCCGGCCGATCTCCCGTGCCTTCTGTGAACAGCCCGTCGCGGTCAGCGCGATCGCCGCCACGGCGAGCGGCAGCGTGACGGTCAGGCGAATCTTCATGTGTTCCCTCCAGCTGGCTGCCCGCCGGGTCGACCGATGGACAGCAGTGGGAACGGGCCGTCGGCCGTCGCGGCTCGCGTGACGGGTGCGGCTGCTCCAGAAACCCGCCGTGTCCGGATCAATCCGATGCGGGCGATCTGTACCCACCCTGCTGGCAATCCTGGAGCGCGGCCGGGGGCACCTGACCCCTTTGTCTGATTTTTGTCATCCGTCCGACCGGCGGATAAGTACCCAAGACGATGAGAAATCAGGCCGATGAGGGGTTTTCGTATGGGCCAAGGATCAGCCGGGTGACGTCCTCCAGCTGACGGATGAAGTCGGCAAACGTGAGGCGTCCGGCGGTCCAGGAGATGAGACCGGCGCCGAGCGTGGCGTTGATGGCGATCATCGCGGGTCGGGCCACCTCGGGCGGAACTTCTTCCATGAGCGCGGCGAGGGCGGCCCGGTTGTCCTCCGCGAGGCCGGCCAGTTCCTCGCTCGCGAACGGGTCGATGGCGACCTCGACACGGGCGACGAGGCGGGCGAAGTTCGGATGCCGCTGAAAGGCCCGCAACTCGCGGTGCAGGAACGCGATGACGCGGGTGCAGACACCGGACGGCGGGGCGCCGTTGCCACCGCGGGAATGGTCGCGGGCCACCTCGGCGCGTACCCGGTCGGTGAGCCGGCGCTGCCAGTCGGCCCAGGCCGCGGCGAGCAGGTGGTCCTTCGAGGAGAAGTAGCGATACGCCGTGCCGAGCGCGACCCCGGAACGTTCGGCGACGTCACGCATCTGCAGCTGGTCCGGCGGCACCTGGTCGATCATCTCGATGACCGCGTCCGTGAGCCGGCGTCGGCGCGCGAGCTGTGCCGGCGTCATCGTGCTGACCGGCTGCGGCAGTGTCTCCTCTTTCGCCACTTTCCAAGACTACCTGAAAGCGTGTTCCATTTTGTATATCGTCTTCGATCTAGACCTGAGCACGTGGTCTTGCCTGGCACCGGTGAGATCGGCGCGATCGTTGAAATGCCGTTCTATCAGCTCTCGCGGGTCGCGACATCGGTGTTCAGGAAGCTCCGTTCGGAAAGGCCATCGCGTCCTCCACCCTGCCTCGCGGAGACGCGGCTTCGGGGCTCGGTGGCGTGCAGCGGCACGCCACCGAGCTGGGTGCGTAGGCGTGCCTCCGCGGAGGCCCGGCCACGGAGCGCAGCGACGTGGTTGGGCCGCAGCGGAGGTCGCCGGAGCACCCGTCCGCGGAGGAGGACGCCGCGCGGAGGTCCCTTCCGAAGCGAAGCGAGGAAGGGGCCGGAGCGCGGCGCCCGGACGGAGCGGACCAATCTAATAAGCCCGGGCCACCAGGCAGACGAGGTCGTCGGTGTCGTCCGTGCCGACCGGGAGGGTGCCGTCCGGGTTCTGGATGCAGCGGACGGTCAGCGACTCCTCGGCCAGGCGCTCCTCGCCGTCGTCGCCGACCAGGTGCCACGGCAGCCGGGCGAAACCGGTGGCGGCGGCCTCGACGGCTTCCGCCAGCGAGGTGACGTCCGTGGTGCGCGAGTCACGCAGTTCGAGCGCCTGCTGGTACAGGGTGCCCTGAACGTCGTCGAGCAGTGCCGTGACCCGGCCGGCCGCTTCCGGCAGCGGCACCGTCACCTTCTCGCCGGTGTCGCGGCGGGCCAGTGTGACGTTGCCGGCGGCCAGGTCGCGCGGGCCGAGCTCGACCCGGACGGGCGCGCCCTTGAGCTCCCAGTCGGTGACCCGCCGGCCGAACGACAGCCCCGGCCGGGTGTCCAAGGACACCCGCACCCCGGCGCCCTTCAGCGCGTCGGTGACCTGGGTGGCCGCGGCGATCACCGCGTCGGCGTCCCGGACCGGGAGCACGACGACCTGGGTGGCCGCCAGCCGCGGCGGGATGCGCAGCCCGGCGTCGTCGCCGTGAGCCATGATCAGGCCGCCGACCATCCGGGTGGACGAGCCCCACGAGGTCGTCCAGGCCAGGTGGCGGGCGCCGTCGGCGCCGAGATAGTCAATGTCGAAGGCCTTGGCGAAGTTCTGGCCGAGCTCGTGGCTGGTGGCCATCTGCAGCGCCTTGCCGTCGCCCATCATCGCCTCGCAGGTGAGGGTGTTGATCGCGCCGGCGAACCGCTCCTTGCGGGTCTTGCGACCGACGAAGACCGGCAGCGCCAGCGTCGACACCATGAAGTCCTGGTAGACCTCGAGCGCGATCCGGCGTGCGTAGGCAGCGGCGTCTGCGTAGTCGGCGTGCGCGGTGTGCCCCTCCTGCCAGAGGAACTCGCTGGTACGCAGGAAGAGGCGCGGGCGCAGCTCCCAGCGGACGACGTTCGCCCACTGGTTGAGCAGCAGCGGCAGGTCGCGGTAGCTCTGCGTCCACTTGGCCATGTACTCGCCGATGACCGTCTCGCTGGTCGGGCGGACGACGACAGCCTCCTCCAGCTCCTTGCCGCCGCCGTGAGTGACGACGGCGAGCTCGGGGCTGAATCCCTCGACGTGCTCCGCCTCCCGGCGCAGGTAGCTCTCCGGGATGAACAACGGGAAGTATGCGTTCACCGCGCCGGCGGCCTTGATCCGGGCGTCGATGTCGGCCTGCATCCGCTCCCAGAGCGCATAGCCGTACGGTCGGATCACCATCGACCCCCGGACCGGGCCGTTGTCGGCCAGCTCGGCCTTGGCGATCACGTCCTGATACCAGCGGGGGAAGCCCTCGGAACGAGGCGTCAACACTGCCACGGCTCTACGATATTGCCCTGGGTAGCTGTTGAGGCGGTGCCCCTCGTCAGCCGCTCCGCCAGTGTTCGGGACGTCAGGTGCCGGCGACGGCCGCCGGGTGCGCGTCGCGCGTCACGGCCCGGGTTGTCTGGCCTGGTAGGCGTCCTGTAGGTGGCCGTCGCCATCATGACCGGCGTCACGGATGTCACCGGGATCGCCGAGGTCGACGTCACCGACGTCACCGACGTCACCGTGACCGTCACCGGCACCGATGTCGTCGTGCTTGTCGGGGGTGTCTGGTTCCCCGCCGGTCGCCCAGACGGTCGCGCCGCCGGGTGAGCGGGCCGATTCCTCGAAGACGAGCGAGACCATGGCGTCGCCGCGGTGCTGTACGAGGGCCGCCGCGGGCGGCATGAGGATCATCGCCGCGGTGATGTCGGCTGCCGTCGCGCCGGGAGCGAGAATCAGCTCGTACTCGGTCGTGCTCCCGTCGTACGCCGTCGCCACCTCGGCCAACGAGCGGGGTAGTTCCGTGAGATGCCCCGGTTCCGGGGCGAGAACGCCGGTGTCGTCCACACACGTGTCGTCGTCCACACACGTCTCCTTCTGCCAATGACGCCAGGTGTCGACCCAGCGGATCCCCTTGGAGGGATCCATGCGGGGCCGACGTCGTTTTGTGACCGATGGCTACGAGACGCATGCTGTCAGCAACCGTTGGTTTGCTTTTCGGCAATCAGGCCGAGTTTCCGCTCGGTAAACGGCGATCTCGGGGCAGATGGGGCGCTCGGCAGCGCACAGCTCATGGTCGATTGCGTTGTGTAGTTGCTGGCTGTCGGCCCGTCGGCCACCGCGACGGGAACGCGTTCGGGAAGTCGGGGAGTTTGCGGCCCGGTTCGGCCGGCGATTGTGGCCGGCTCGAAGGTGGCGCTGAAGTCGTGAGCCCGAACTGTCGCCACCACGTTGATCGTGGTCCTCGCGTAGTCCGTCCGTGCGCCAACTGGGAAATCTCGCTACGTACTGTAGCCGTCATGGAGGTTCTGCGGGGAGTCGGCGCGGGATCATCATAAACGGGTAGCTGTTCCAGTGTGTGTCCGGTTTGTGTTCGGGTCTGTTCATCTCCGATTCACTGTGGGCCGCTTCGATGTTCCACCGGTGGTCCGGACGGGACCGCTGGGGGCAGGCGCCGCCAGGCGCCACAAAGAAGGGCTACTCGTGAAGGTAGGCAAGCGTCAGTCCGCTGCCGCCGGCATTGCCGTCGCGGCACTGCTGAGCGTCAGCGTCGCGGCGTGTGGTTCGGACGACAACAGTGACGAGCCGTCGACCTCGGGCACCGGGTCGGCCTCGGCCGCCGCCGAGCCGAAGATCGACTGTGTCACCGGCAGCATCAGCGGTGGCGGCTCGTCCGCGCAGAAGAACGCCATGGACGAGTGGATCAGCGCGTACCAGGACGCCTGCAAGGGCGCGACGGTCGCCTACGCGTCGTCCAGCTCCGGCACCGGCCGTCAGGCGTTCATCGACAAGCAGGTCGACTTCGCCGGCTCCGACTCCGCGATCAAGGAACAGCAGAAGACCGACGCCGCGGCCCGCTGCACCGGCGGCACCGTCACCGACATCCCGATGGTCGTCGGCCCGATTGCCGTCGTGTACAACCTGTCGAGCGTCAAGGACCTGAAGCTGTCGCCGGGGACCGTCGCCAAGATCTTCTCGGGCGCGATCACCAAGTGGAACGACCCGGCGATCGCGGCTGACAACAGCGGCGCGACCCTGCCGGACACCGCCATCGCGTCGGTGCACCGCTCGGACAGCTCGGGCACCACCGACAACTTCACCAAGTTCCTGGCCGGCGCGGGCGGCGCCGACTGGACGTTCGACCACAGCTCCGACTGGAAGGCCACCGGCGGCCAGGGCGCGAAGGGCAGCGACGGCATCGCGTCCATCGTGAAGTCGACCCCGGGCGCCATCGGCTACGTCGAGCTGTCGTACGCCGACAACTCGGGCCTGTCGTCGGCCCAGCTGAAGAACGCCGCTGGTGAGTTCGTCGAGGCGAGCACCGACGGCGCGTCCAAGGGCGTGTCCACTGCCACCACCAAGGACGACACCGACCTGGTTCTGACCTTCGACTACAAGACCGCGGTTCCGGGCGCGTACCCGGCGTACCTGGTCTCGTACGAGATCGTCTGCACCAAGGGCCTCGACGCCGGCAAGGCCGCCCTGGTGAAGTCCTTCCTCACCTACACCTCGTCGGAGGCCGGCCAGGCTGCGGTCACCGACCTGGGCTACGCGCCGCTCCCGAGCTCGGTGGCGACCAAGGTCCAGACGGTCGTCGGCACCCTGAGCTGACCTTCACCCCATAGGAGGGCCAACGGCATGCCAGAAGGATCTTCCTGTCTGCATCCGGCGGCCGCTGTCCCGTGGATCACTGAAGTGCCCTCCCGTCCAGATATCCGTCGCCGTTTCGATGGCCGTTCGGTGAACGGGTATCCGGTGGGAGGGTCGGGTCGCTACGACCTATCTGTGCGTTGAGGCGGCCGCGGCCGGGGCATGCGCTCCGGCCGCGGCTCGCCACGTTCGCCGGTCCGACGAACACGGCCGGCCGGCTGGCCGCCTGCCGCCGCCGCTGCTGACGCGCCTGCGGCGCAGGTCTTCCGACTGGCCTGGCCCGAGGACGAGACCACGCCTCGTTCCAGGTGGGCGCTCGAACGTTGGACCCGATCAGAGCCCGAATCATGAGGATCAGGAGGGGACGATGACCACAGATCCGGCCGCCGAGACGGCCGGCCCGGCGCCGTCCGAGCCAGGGGGGACCGGCGGCGGTGAGTCCCCTCCCGAGACCACAGCCACCAGCGGCGACGGCGTCGACGCGAAGGTCGACGCGAAGAAGGAACCGGCCGCCGAGACGGCCGGGTTGGTGGCCGCCGCGGCGGCGGCCGAGCCGGCGGGGGCCGGCGGCGGTGAGCCGCTTCCCGAGACCACGGTCACCAGCAGCAGCGCCAACGCGAAGGTCAGCTTCGCCGACACCGCCTTCAAGAACATCACGCGCCTCTGTGGCTTCCTGCTGCTGGCGCTGATCGCGGCGATCGCGCTGTTCCTCGTTCTCAAGGCGACGGACGCGCTGGGCGAGAACAAGGCGAACTTCTTCACCACCAAGACGTGGTTCCCGAACGAGTCCGGCAACCCGCGGTTCGGCATCGCCGCGCTGCTGTTCGGCACCGTCGTCACGGCCGCCGTCGCGATGATCATCGCAGTACCTGTGGCCGTCGGGATCGCGCTGTTCATCACGAACTACGCGCCCCGCCGGGTCGGTGACGCGCTGGGCTACATCGTCGACCTGCTGGCCGCAGTGCCGAGCGTCGTCTACGGCCTCTGGGGCCTGATCGTCCTCGCGCCGCACCTGAACGGCACCCAGCTCTGGCTGAGCCAGTACCTTCCGTGGTTCCCCTGGACCCCGCTTGCCGGAGCGGTCCTGGGCCTGGCCATCGGCCTGATCCTGCGCGCCTCGCCCTCGGCCAGCCTCTCCCCGGGCACGCTCATCACCCTGGGCTTGGCGGTCGGGGTGGTCGTGTCTCTGATCGCCGGTGTCTTCGACGCGCCGGACGACATCGGCATCTTCAGCACCTCGAGCGGCCAGGTCGGTCGGTCGATCTTCGTGGCCGGTCTCGTCCTCGCCATCATGGTGCTGCCGATCGTCGCCGCGATCTCGCGCGAGGTCTTCAAGCAGGTCCCGATCACCCACAAGGAGGCAGCGTTCGCCCTCGGGGCGACCCGCTGGGAGATGATCCGCACCGCCGTGCTGCCCTACGGCCAGCCCGGCGTAATCAGCGCCTCAATGCTCGGCCTCGGCCGGGCGATGGGCGAGACCATCGCGGTCGCGATGGTCCTGCCCGCGTCGTTCACCACCTCGCTGCACATCCTGGAGCCGGCCGGAACCACGATCGCCGCGAACATCGCGAACGGCTTCGGCGACTCCAACGACATCGGCCGCGGCGCGCTGATCGCGTCCGGTCTCGTGCTGTTCATCGTCACGATGCTGGTCAACATGGCCGCGCGGGCCATCATCGCCCGGCGGGCCGAGTTCTCGGGGGCCGCGGCATGAGCACCGTCACCGAAGTGGCGCCGGAGGGCGTCCCCGTCGCCGACAAGCTCCATCTGCGTGGCAACCAGCTGCCAGCGTTCATGCTGCCGGTGATCGCGGTCGCGGCCGTCGGCATCTCGCTACTGCTGTACTTCACGACGTCGATGGACAGCGAGATCCAGATCGTCCTGCTCGCGCTGCTGCTCTACGCGGCCGGCCAGACGGTCGCCTCCACCCTGATCGAGGGCGGCCGGCGGGCCAGGGACCGGTTCGCGACGACGCTGCTCATCGGCGCCTTCCTGCTGGCGATCATCCCGCTCATCTCCGTGATCGCGACGGTGATCGCCAAGGGCTCCGCGCGCTTCGACGCTGACTTCTTCACCCACTCGATGCGGGGAGTCCGCGCCCGCGACCACGGCGGCGGTGCCAACGCCGCGATCATCGGCACGCTGGAGCAGATCGCCATCGCGAGCCTCATCGCGGTGCCATTCGGCGTGATGGTCGCGGTCTACCTGGTCGAGTACGGCCGCGGCCGGATCAGCCGGACGATCAGCTTCTTCGTCGACGTGCTGACCGGTCTGCCGTCGATCGTCGCCGGTCTGTTCATCTACGCCTTCTACCTGATCGTTCTGGGCGCGCCGCAGACGGGATTCGCCGGTTCGCTCGCGTTGATCATCCTGATGATCCCGACGGTGGTGCGCTCCACCGAGGAGATGCTCAAGCTGGTCCCGAACGAGCTGCGGGAGGCCAGCTACGCGCTCGGGGTCGAGCGGTGGCGGACGATCCTGAAGGTCGTCATCCCGACGGCGCTGCCGGGCATCGTGACCGGCGTCATGCTGGCCATCGCCCGCGTGGCCGGTGAGACGGCGCCGCTGCTGCTTACGATCTTCGGGAACGACTCCATCAACAACAACCCGTTCTCGGGCCACCAGTCCGCGCTTCCGCTGTACATCTTCAGCGAGACCGCCAAGCCCCAGGAGTGGGCGCACGACCGCGCCTGGACGGCGGCGCTCACTCTGATCATCCTCGTCATGCTGCTGAACCTGATCGCGCGTCTCGTCGCGCGGCGGACCAGGGTCTGATCGGGCCGATGAGCACCATCTCAGCAATCCGCCGAATCACGAGTTCCCTGGTCGGCGAGGCCGACCTCACCAGCACCCCGTTCGCGTCGACCGAGCCCCGACGGCTCAGGTAGCAGAGGTAGCTATGGCCACCCGAATCGACATCCAGGGGCTGAACGTCTTCTACGGCAAGTTCAAGGCCGTGGCGAACGTGAACCTCTCCATCGAGCCGAAGAACGTCACCGCCTTCATCGGCCCGTCCGGCTGCGGCAAGTCCACCGTCCTGCGGACCCTCAACCGCATGCACGAGGTCATCCCGAACGCGAGCGTCCAGGGCAAGGTGCTGCTGGACGGCGAGGACCTGTACGGGCCCGGGGTCGACCCGGTGAACGTGCGCCGCCAGGTCGGCATGGTCTTCCAGCGACCGAACCCGTTCCCGACGATGTCCATCTACGAGAACGTCATCGCCGGCCTGAAGCTCAACGGCGTCCGCAAGAAGTCGCTGCTCGACGAGCGGGTCGAGGAGTCGCTTGTCGGCGCGAACCTGTGGGAAGAGGTCAAGGACCGCCTCAACCGGCCGGGCTCCGGCCTGTCCGGCGGCCAGCAGCAGCGGCTCTGCATCGCCCGCGCGATCGCCGTCGAGCCGCAGGTGCTGCTCATGGACGAGCCCTGCTCCGCGCTCGACCCGATCTCGACGCTGGCGATCGAGGACCTCATCGGGAAGCTGAAGAGCAGCTACACGATCGTGATCGTCACCCACAACATGCAGCAGGCCTCCCGGGTGAGCGACGCGACCGCGTTCTTCTCGCTCGAGGCGACCGGCCAGCCCGGCATGCTGATCGAGTACGACAAGACGAACAAGATCTTCACCAACCCGACTGAGAAGCGGACCGAGGACTACATCTCCGGACGGTTCGGCTGAGTATGTCCGCTGGTCCGGAGCCGGCACATGTACATCGTCTGGCGGCCACGGCGGTGAGTGCCTCCGCACCTGCGGACGCACTCACTTCCGCCGCCGCGCCGGTCCCACCGGCGCGGCCCACCGGCGCGGGCCAGTTGACCCCGACCGGGAGCGCCGTCTCACCGGGCCAACCCGGCGGACCGGTACTCATCGCCGACACCGACGTGGAGGACGAGCTCGTCGCGGCGTTCGACGCCAGAGGCGTCGAGGTGCGCGTGGTCGGCGACGGCGCGCTCGCCCTCCTCGAAGCGGGCCGGCTGGGCCCGGACACAGTGCTGGTGAGCGCCACGCTGCCGGTTCTCGACGGCATCAGCGTCGTCCGGGCGCTTCGGGCCATGCGCGGCCGAGGCGAGATGACGATCCTGCTCGGACTCGGCCCGGACGACCGCGCGCAGGCCGCGGCCGGGCTGGAGGCCGGCGCGAGCGCCTGCGTGGCCAAGCCATATCTGGTCAGCGAAGTTCTGGCGCTGGCAGGTCCGCCCGCGGACGCGATCACTCCAGCTGCCGGCACGGCCCTGGTCAACGGCCCGCGCGTCGTCGGCCCGGGCCTGGCGGGCTGGAGCGCTGGCCGCTCCGGTGCGGGCCAGGCCGGCGAGACCGACCCGGAGGTGCTCCGGGTCGGCGCGGTGTCTCTCGACATCGGCGCCCACCAGGTACGCGTAGACGGCGTTCCGGTGGCGGTTCCGCCGCGGGAGTTCCGGCTACTGAAAGTGCTACTGGAGCGGGCCGGCCGGGTGGTTCCCCGGGAGAGCCTGCTCGAGCTGGTCTGGGGCACCTCACAGATGGACTCGAACACGCTCGCCGTGCACGTCCGCCGGCTGCGCCGCCGTCTCGGCGACACGGCCGAGACCCCCTGGTCAATCGAGAGCGTCCGGGGAGTCGGCTATCGCTACCGTGTCCCCTGACGGCCCGGCCTGCCACGACGGACCAAGCTTGGTGCGCTAGCCCGGAAGGGCATACGTGCCAGGTCCGACCGCGACGGCGAGGCCGTCCTCGAGGAGGCCGCGCAGGGCGCGCTCGCGCTGGACCGGCTCGTCCCACACCGCGTCGAGCAGGCCCGACTCGACCGGGCCGTCCGCGTCCCGCAGGACGGCCAGCAGCCGGCCGCGCACCTGGCGATCGGTGCCCGCGTAGCCCTGCAGGCGGCGGGCCGGGCCGTCGGGCGGCGGGCTGCCGGCGAGCAGCCACGCGCACCGCTCCCGCACCGGGCAGCCGGTGCACCGCGGCGACCGGGCCACGCAGACCAGCGCGCCGAGCTCCATGAGCGCGGCGCTGGCCCGGGCCGCGGTCTCCGGATCGGCCGGCAACAGGTTCTCGACCGCCACCAGGTCGCGCCGGCTGACCGCGGCGGGACCGTCCGCCGCCCCCTCGACCGCGCGAGCCAGCAGGCGTCGCACGTTCACGTCGACGACGGCGTGGCGCTGCCGGAACGCGAACGCGGCGACCGCGCGGGCGGTGTACGTGCCGATGCCGGGGAGCGCGAGCAGCTCGTCAAGGTCATCCGGGACGCCGCCGCCGTGCCGCTCGACGATGGCCCCCGCCGCCTGGTGCAGGCGCAGCGCCCGCCGTGGATAGCCGAGGCGCCCCCACATCCGGACCGCCTCACCGGCCGGTTCGGCCGCCAGCGCTCCTGGCTCGGGCCAGCGCGCGAGCCAGGTCTCCCAGACGGGCAGCACCCGATTCACGGGCGTCTGTTGCAGCATGACCTCGCTGACGAGCACCCCCCAGGGCCCGGCCTCGGGACGCCGCCACGGCAGGTCCCGGGCCACCAGCCCGTACCACTCGAGCACGACCTCCGCGAACGGCCGCTCATCGGCGGCCCAGATGCGCGTCGTGTCAGCCGTGCCCAGATGCTCGTCCATCACGGCCATCGTGCCATTGCGACCGGGAAGACCCTCGACGAGGAGGGCAGGCGGCTAGCTCGGGGTACTGGTTCGGGGTAGAAGTGTCTGGCTCGGGCGGGAAGGTTTTACATGGTCCGCTCCGTCCGGGCACGGCCCTACGGCCCCTTGCTCGCTTCGCTTCCGGACCTCCCAGATCGGCTCCGCAAGCTCCGCCGATCCGGCAGGAACCCCGAGGGACCTCCGGGCCGTGTCCTCCGGAGCGGACGGTGCCCTGCGGCGACCTCCGCTGCGGCCCAACCACGTCGCTTCGCTCCGTGGCCGGGCCTCCGCGGAGGCACGCCTCCGGGCCAGCGCGGTCGCGTGACGCTTGAACGTTACGAGACTGGCTGTATGCGGGGGTGACGCACGCGTTCAGGCTGTAGCTCAGTTCGTGACGTGCAGTGGCAGGCGACCGCGCTGGGTGCGTAGGCGCGCCTCCGCGGAGGCCCGGCCCACGAGCGAAGCGACGTGGGTTGGGCCGCAGCGGAGGTCGCCGGAGCACCCGTCCGCGGAGGAGGACGCCGCGCGGAGGTCCCTATGTCTTCGGGTAGTGTCCACGCACAGGTCGTGATCAGTGTCGACAGTGCGGGGTGGGACAGTGAGCCAGCTAGCCGCCGGGTGGGTCCGGGTGTCCACGGGAAGCCAGGATGAGACGTCGCAGGTCATGATCCTTGAGAAGGAGGCTGGCAAGCGGGGGATCACGATCGTCAAGTGGTTCAAGCTGCACGGCTACTCCGCGAGTCGCGGCGCGCAGGAGCCTGCGCTGCGTGAGGCAATCGCGGATATCGCGCGTGGGGACTACTCCACTCTGATGGTGACCGAGTCGTCTCGACTCGACCGCCGTGACGATCTTGACGCGCAGGCGGAGATCTTGCTGGGTATCCGGTCGGCGGGTGGTGACGTTCTGTCGGTTGCGGAGCCTCAGTTCGGTCGGACGGATTTCGCGGGTCGTATCGTGACTCTTGTCGCCCAGCATGCGAATGCGGAGAAGTCGAGGATGGTGAAGGAGACCACGTACCGGGGGATGTGCCTGGTCATCGCGAACAAGGCGCATCATGGTCCGCTTCCGGCGTTCTGGGCGGTGCAGGGGGATCGTTACGCGCGGCAGGCGTACTGTGCCGATCCGGGTGCTGTCAGGGATGTCTATGAGCGGGTTGCGGACGGTGAGTCCGTACGGTCCGTCGGCCGTTTTTATGGCATGTCTCCGACGGCGGTGAAGAATCTTGTTCAGTTTTCGGCGAATCACACGGGGGTGCGGGAGTGCCGGTGGACGTATGAGGGTGTGACCGAGGTGTGGGCGCATGCGGTGGTCGCGGTGGTGGAGTCGACGTTGTGGTGGCGTGCGAACAAGGTGCTTGCGGCGAATGCGACGGCCGCGCGGTGGAACAGGGGTGGCCGTCCTGTGGCGCAGGCCACGAATTGGATCGGTGGCCTTCTGGCGTGTCCTTCGTGCGGTGGGAGGCTTTACCCGCGCGGTGGTCGGGCGGCGTCGGGGAATCTGCGTACTACCAAGCTTCGCTGCGGTGGGAACGCGCAACAGCGGCTCGCGTGCGGGGTGTTCAAGGGCTGTGACGCCGCGCCCGTGATCGAGGCTATCGAGTCGAGGTTCGCTGGTGACGTGACTCCGGTTCTCGCGTTCCAGCGTGTTGCCGGGAATGGTCACGAGCTGGACGAGATGAACGCGGAACTCGCCAGGATCCAGGGCCGTCTGTCCGTCACCGAGGACGACGACGAGCTTGACGCTCTGGTCGCTCGGCGGAAGGCTCTGCGGGCGGACATCGCTGGGTTCGCGATTGTTCCTGACGTGTATGACTACACGGCCACTGGTCAGACGGTCGGCCAGATGTGGGCGGCTGGTGGCATCGAGGCGAAGCGGGGAATGATCCGGGCTATCCGACAGGCGTGGGGTCTGGCGCTGTCCGAGAATGACGGCCAGTGGGTGATCGATATTGGTACCGGGGGCACGGGCACCGGCGGCGCGGGTGAAATCGTGGACCTTGGTAATGGGTTGTGCTTCCGCCGGGAAAGCTAGGTGGCTGGCGGGGGAGCGGGGATGATGCGTACGATCCGTCCGGCTTCGATGTGTCGGAGGACGTCAGGCAGCCGGAATTCGCCGGCCGCCAGTACTACAACGTTCTCCTCGGGCGGCGGGGTGTCAGGGTCGTGAGAAGGGGGCGGGGTGTCTTCCTCCGACGGTGGGATGTCGCTGGCTTCGGGGGTCTGTGCGCGTTGGGCGGGCAAGCGTCGGACCCCGTCTGCCTTGGGCGGGTCGGGGGCGCTCACAGCGGGGCTCCTTGCGGTAACGGGTAACAGGGCTGGCGGCTCGCGGGTGCCGCTGGCGGGGGGTTTCGCGCGTCCGGGGCGGGTCGCCGTTACGGGTTACGGGCTGCGTTGGTGCAGGTCAGCAGGGGTGTGGGGGAAACCGGGGGTGAAACTCGCGGGTTACGCCCCGGCCTGCGGTTACGCCGCTGGGCCGGTGGCGCGGCGCTGGTGGGCGGCGCGGATCGCGGCGACGCGGGCGCCCTTTTGGACCGCCCCGTCTCGGCGGACGGCGACGCTCGGGACGTCGAGCGCCCGTAGCTGGGCGCTGATCGCTTCCGCCGTGATGTCGCGGTAGTGCTCCGGGTAGGCGGTCGCGAGCCGGGCGGCCAGTTCCGCCCAGTGCAGACCCGGCGCACCATCGGCGAACACGGAAAGGGCATCGGCCAGTACGTCGCGCGGCTGGCGGTAGGCGATCTGCCCGGCGGCCTGACCGCTCAGAGTGCCGGTGTACTCCCGGAACGTCCGCGCGATCGTGAGCAGATGCGCGGCGTCTTCCGCGTCGGCCAGAAAGGTGCGGACGGTCGGACTTTCATCGGTGGCACCGCGCAGAATCCCGGCGCCTTTATGCTCGGCGGCCAGTAGCGACGAGTCGAGTCCTTCGCTGAACGCCCCGGCGCCGAGGACGAGGTCGGAGACCTGCCACGACCCGGTACGCAGCGAGAAACGAACCAGGTGGTTGTCGCGGTAGTCGGTGAACTTCCTTGCGACGTCCCCCGACCCGATTCCCGACGGTCGCTGTGTGGCGCTGCCGATGATGACCCCGGCTGCCGGGGCGACCCGGATCAGATAGACCAGCAGCGTGGCTATCTCGGTGTCGGCGGCCTGGTTGCCGGTGGAGAAGAACTCTTGGAACTCGTCGAGGAGAAGCATCCGCACGGGCATGCCGTACGTCGGGTTGCGGGCGATGTCTCGGGTGAGTTTCCCTTCGGGTACCACGTCGGGGGGCAGGTCGGACAGTGCGACGTAGCGGGCCTGCACGTCGGTGCGGATTTCCCGTAGCGTGTCGATGAGGATTTCCACTGGGTCACCGTCACGGGTTGGCGCGAGGCCGAAGATGGCGCGGTCGGCGATGGCCTCGAACTTGCGCCAGTCGGGTTTCCCGCCGCCGTCCGCGACGGTGATGCGTACGTAGGGGTCGAGTGCGGCGAACAGGCCGAGCAGCCGGAGCGAGAATGTTTTTCCCTGCCGGGGCTGTGCCCCGACGAGGATCGAGTTCCACATCAGGTCGAGGACAACGGGCCGGGCGCGTTCGTCCAGGCCGAAAGGCGCGGGAGTCCAGATGTCCGTTGGTTGTCCGCGTAGCAGGGGGGTGCGTCCGGCGGGAATGGCCAGCGGGTCGCGGTCGGCGACCCACAGGGTGTGGCGCCGGTGCGACGTCGGATCACGGGTCAGAAACACTTGGGTGACGGCGACGTCGAGGCCGGAGGCGATGGCGCCGTGAGCCTTGACCGCGTCGGTGAATCCCTTGCCGTAGGGAAGGTCCACGGTGACGCGGGAGCCGTCGCCGTCGCGGGCCATGGGTGAGCCGAACGTGACGCGCTGGTCGTCCTTGTCCGCGCCGAGTTTCGCCGCGTAGTAGGCGCGCAGGACGATATCGGCGGACAGCTTGCGGAACCGTGGCGCCACGATCGCCGGGGCGATCAGTGGCCGTCCGGTCGGCCGCCCGGCGTAGGCCAGTACGCCGATGATCGGGAGTGTGGCGGCGAAGCGTTCCACCGGCGACCACCCGGCGAACGCGGGCGCCAGCACGGCGAGCACCGTCAATAGGCCCACGGCGGCCGCCAGCGCGGTCAGGAGGCGGGTGCGGCGGGTCGCGCGTACCTCTCGGGTCAGACGCAGCCACAGCGCCGTGTCGCGGCTCTCGGCGGCGGCCTGGCGGACGGGGGCGGACTCGGCGACGGTCCACCACCGGCCGAACCGCACGGCGAGCCGGCCGGCGCCGACCACCGCCGCCCGAGCGACGATCACCAGGTACCAGGGGGCGCGGACGGCGTGGTAGGCGGCGGTGTGTGCCCACCGGCCGCCGGCGTGCCGTAGGGTCGCGGCGCGCTGTCCGCGCCGCAGGGACGGTGGGATCACGGGACGGCGGGTGCCCTCGACCTCCGCCGGAGGCTCGGCGGGATCGACCGGTACCGGTCGATGGTCCGGGGGCGGATCGAGCGCCCATTCGTAGCTGCGCTCCCGGCCGGCTATCTCCAGTTCGGCGCGGACGGCGGGAAGGTCGGGCACCCATCCGGTGCGTTCGACCGGGACGGGCAGGTTCTCCTCGGACATGGCGAATCTCCAAAACGTGTTGGGGGTGCGTGCCTCCGCCGTCCGGGGACGGCGGAGGCACGCACGCGGGGATTAGTTGAGGTGGATGGGAAGCGACCCGAAGAAGTCGCGGATGGCCTCGGTGACGGCCGTGATCGTGGGCACGAATCCCAGTTCCGCCCAGAACCAGCCGAGCAGAATACACACGAGCGGGACGAGGCTGCGAGCACGTAGCCGCGGGGCCATGAGCGCCGTCACGAGCAAAAGCGCGAGAAGAATGACGACCGTGGTGGTCTGCATAGCTACCAGACCTCTCCCTCGTCGCCAGAATCGGCGACCTCGGCATTCTCGCCGGTTTCGTCCGGGGGAATGTCGAACCCGGCCGCGGCGGCCCACACGCGATAGGCGATGCGCCATTCGCGGTAGGTCTTCGCGCGGTACTCGCGGATGAGCTGACGCGCCGCTTCGATGGTGTGGTAAAACTCCTGGTCATGGTCCGGGTTGGACATGAAGACCTGGTGGAGTACCTCGGTCGCGGTGAAGGTCGCGTGGTGGTCGGCGTGCGCGCGGTCGGAGCGCATCGCCAGATCACCCAAGGTCAGCGGCCCGAGGCCGTCGACCGGTGTCGTGTTGTGGCTGAAACCCATGGCGGTCTCCTTTTCAAGGATGGGAAAGCGGTGGCTGGCTGGTTGTCAGGAGTAGGCGGTTTCCGCATGCGTGCCGGAAAGGACGTCGAGGCCGCTCGGGCTGTCACCGGCTCCGGCCGCGCTGGACCAGCACGATGCCGCCGTAGACCAGGCTGCCGACGATCAGAATGGGGCCGACGATCGGTAGGACGTGCTGCACCGCGTAGGAGAACGTGAACAGCACGAGGTACAACAGTGCGATGACCAGGAACCAGCGGACCAGCATCCACCAGAAAAACGGGCGGCGGTAGTAACGGTCACGTCGGTAGAACACGGACAACCTCCCGGGCAGGGCTGAGGGAATGGGGTGGTGTTCAGGCCGCTTTCGTGTGGGGAACGGCGACGGCGAGGGACCGGAGAACGGCGTAGGCGAGGTCGGGTGGGACGGCGTTGCCGACCTGGGCCGTCTGGCTTGTGCGGTTTCCCTGCCAGGGATGGCCCGGCGGGAATGTTTGCAGCGTCGCGAGTTCTTCGACGGTGAGCGGGCCGGGAAAGCCGGCCCACCGGCCGGTTTCCTTGGCGCGGCGCAGGGTGCGCCGCACCGGGTTGCCGCCCCAGCCGTTGCCGCTGGTGGTGACGGTGTAGGACGGCCGGTCGGGCAGGCCACGGCCGAGCACGTCCGCCATCGCCCGCCACGGCGCCAGCGGCGGCACCGCGCGCGGGCCGCCGCGCCGGTACGGGCTGTGGGTCGGTGTCGGCGGGTGAAGGACCCGAAGGTGCCGGGAGGCGAGGAGGAAAGCGCGTCGCCGGGTCTGGGGAATGCCGTACTGTTCGGCCCGCAGAATCCCTGTCCAGGTGGTGTAGCCGAGGCGGCGCAGGCTGGCCGCGAAGCCCTCGAACAAGGGCAGCACGGTCGGTACTTCCTCCATCGCGACCCAGCCGGGGCGTAGCCGCCGGATATAGCGCATCGGCTGGTAGACGAGATGCCCGCGCGGGTCGGAAAGGCCGTGGCCGCGTCCCGCGACGCTGAACGGCTGGCACGGCGGCGAGGCGATAAGACCGGCGACCCCGTCGAAGGTGGCCGGGTTGGTCGCGGCCACGTCGGCTTCTACGGTGACCAGCCCGGCGGCTTCACGGGTACGGCAGGTGGACGGGTCGTATTCGACGCCGATATCGGTGATTCCGAGGCGTGCGCAGGCAAGGGACCAGCCGCCCGGCCCCGCGAAAAGGTCCAGAACTGTTGGCATGAAATTGTCCAAAGGAAAGAGAAGGAAAGGCGAGAAGGGGCGACGGCGAGGAACCGCCGATACGCCTGGTATTCCTTCTGCCGGGATGGCCCGCAGGGCCGGCTATCTGCGGCCGCGTGGCGCCTTGTTCGGGCGCCGGGCCGGGGTGTGAGCGGTCAGAAGCGGGTGAGCGCGAGAACGGGCAGGAAACGGGCGGCCGAGGTCAGGACCCACACGGCGGCCAGCCAGGCCCGGAACCAGACCGGGCGGGGCCGTACCGACCGCCAGATCAGGTCGACGGCCAGCGCGGTCTCCAGAAGCCACCAGACCACATCGACCAGAAGAACCGACGTGGGGAACCTGCAGGACGTGGGAATCTGGAGGCCCGAAAGCGGATCGAAGCCGATAGCGGTCCTCACTGGTCGCTCTCCCGTGACGCGAGCATGAACACCACCCCGATCAGGCTGGCGACGACGACGAACGGTCCGACGACCGAAAAGACCTGGGACGCGAGGAACGACAGCAGGCACAGAAGGCCGACCAGCAGGCCGAGACCCAGCGACCAGCGCAGGATCGGCGACTGTAGCGAGCGGTAGTGGGGACGGCGCATGACAGCTCCAAAGCGGATTGGGAGTGAAAGCGACCCCGGATATTCCCGGTGGCCGTGTCGGCGGTAACCGCCGCGAGCACCACAATCCCCGCGCCGAACCGAGAAGTCACCACTTTCGGCGGGACCTAAAAGGAACGCATTCCGAACACGGACGAGACGCCGACACAACATCGACGAGACGTCGACCGGACACGGACAGGACGTCGACGGGACGCGAACCGAACATCAACACGGCGCCCGCACCCCGGCACGCCGAGGAGACGTCGACGGGACCCAGACGGGACCCGGACGGGACGCGAACCGAACATCAACCCGGCGCCGTCACCCCGGCCCGCTGGCGAGACATCAACGGGACCCAGACGGGACCCAGACGGGACGCAAACGGGACGTGGACCGGACCTCGGCCCCGGCGCCCGCCGCCGGGCGCGCTGGCCAGATCCGGGAGGACCGCCGCAGGCAGCGCCTCGGCCGCACGCGGTCCGAGTGATGTCACCCGGGAGCAGTCGCGACCTATTGATGACAAACGAAGCGATAACGGGTGTACGGAGCCAGCAGGAACCGTCATCATCGGAGCAAGCGCAACCCACACCGCCGCCTACCGACCGCCACCCAGGAGGCCCGGCAGCCGTTATGGCCAGACTCACCCTTGACCGTCACGTCGAAGCCGACATCCTCGCGTTGATCAAAGCCTGCGACGCCAGCCCCACCGGACTGGCCCGCCGCGCCCCCGGCCTGGTCGTCCTCCTGACCGGCCACCGCGGCCACGCCGCCGCCCCCGACGCCCACAAGATCCTCATCGAGGCGGTCGACACGCTCACCAAGCCGGCGGCCCACGCCGCCCGGGCCCTTCTCCACCTCGGCAAGACGGACCGCGAAACCCTGACCAAGCGCCGCGTAGAGGCCGCCAAGGCCTACGGCGTCGGCCCGACCCACTTCCGCCGGGAGTACCAACCCAACGTCATCACCGCCCTGGCCATCGCGCTACTCGAACGCGCGGACCCGCACGCGACCTACCCCAGCACCCGAGGCATCCCAACCCTGATCCCTCCACCGCTGTCCGCGTTCGTCCCGCGCCTGCGCCGCGCGCCCCGCGCCGCCCGCCCGGCGCGCGTGCCTGCCCAGCCTCAGCGGACAGCACCGCTGGCCGAGCCGGTAGCGGGCGTCTCGACCTGCAGCGCCGCCGCGACGCCCCTCGCTACCGTCCGCGCCCGCTCCGGCCAGCGCCGACGCCTACCGGTAGCGGGTAGCGCCCCCGCCGCCCCGACCTCCGACATCCGTCCCACCGGCACCTGACACCGGCCTCGCGCTACCCCCGCCCACCAGCCTCGACCAGACCACGCCAACGCCACCCAACCCGGACCTTGTAAGAAGAACGCGCCGCAGGCTCCCGGACGCGCCCGCGGCGGTCCCGGGCACCTTGACGGCTCCTCCTCCCGCTCGCCGAGACGCCCGGCCACCTGAGCCGAGAAACACGTGTGGCCCCCGACCCACACGGAGCCAGAGGCCACACCTGAGAGCGCCAAGCGCCTACGGGGCCGGGGCGGCGGTCACCAGATGCGCGCGGGTGCCCTTACCCCGCTCGACCCGGAAACCGAGCGTGCCCAGCAGCGACGCCAGCGCATAGCTCATCACGTCCGGCAGCATCCCCGGGCCCGTCCCCACAGCGCCCAGCGCCGGCAGGTACGGATGCGTCACCCACCCCACGGCGACCCCGGCAGGGACCGTGCGACGCGCCGGAACGACCAGCGCGCCGCCGCACGCCTGGCCACCACCGGTCTCGGCCAGCGGCACCCCCGCCGCCACCAGCGCCCCCGCGACCTGCACCGCCAGCCCGGCGACGTCGTCTCGCAACGCGCGGACGGGCCCGCCGTCGTCATCGCGCATCCGGTCCAGATGCGCGCACAGATGACGCTCCCACGCCAACTGGTCCGGCGACGGCCGCACGGCCACGGTGCCATCCGGCTGCGCGCAGCCATAGACCGCGCGCGCCTCCGGATCGGCCGACCGGGCGCCGGCAGCGTCCGACCGGTCAGCCCACGGCCCGGCCACGACCGTGCCGTACACCGTCGTCCACCACGCCGGCACCCCCGCCCGATCATGACGCACCCGCGCCACACGCAGAACCTCGTCAGGGACCGTGGCCCGATCGGCGGGAACGTCCGGCACCCAGTCTGCGGCCGGAGCTGTCGGCGCGTCGGCGCCCGTCGCGTCCGGCTCCTCAGGCCATGGCCGGAACACCAACACCACCGCCTCAGCGTCACGCGGCGACCGCTGAAACGTCAGGTACGAACCAGGCCGCAACATCGCGACCGCCTCGCGCAGGTCCTCGGGATCGGCTCCGGGCAGGACCGTCAGACGGTGACGGTCACCAGTCGACGTCACGAACGCTTTCGGGGGGTTGCGCCACGCAGAGCCACCAGACGGCGGGACACTGTCCATGGGTCTTCATCTCCTGTGGGAGCAGGGGAAGGGGGCCAAGGCCCCGGACCGGCGTTGGCGCGCCGGTCCGAGGCCGCCTAACAGGCGGCACGTCTCGTACCGATTCCCTAGCCATTAGGCCAGGCGGAGGCGCCGAGGGGAAGGCCCACGTTTCGGGCTCGTGGGGACCTGTGTGCCTGCAAGGGCGCCGGACAGTGCGCTCCGGGCGGAAGCCATTCCTTAGCGCATCACTCTGAGGCGAGACGCGATGAGGGGCTTTGTAACGAAGCGGGACGCTCATTGGAACCTGAGAAAGTACAGCTCGCCTAAACGTTAGTACCCTGAATCTCGGCCATCAGAAGGCGCAGAGTTAGACTGTGCTTCTCTGGCGGCAGACGGTCTAGCGCAGCCTGAGCGTAAGCGGTACCCCCGGCCTTATCGCCGGCTCTTGCCAGCATCAACCCTCGGTGTAGTTCAAGGTGTGTCGCGAATCGGGGCAGCGACGAAGGCAACAGTTCTCGCGCGGTGTCCTGAGCCTCGACGGCGCCGCGTTCCTCTCCGAGCCTAGCCAATAGGAGACTAGTAAAGACATTCATGCGCCATTCCGGGACGGCGTAATCGCTGGTCTGTTCGTCCGATCCTGCCGAGTCAAAAACTCGTCTCCCCTGGTCGAGCAGGTCGAGTGCGGTATTGTGATCACCTCTGATTGCCGCGACGTGCGCCAGGCCCATGACCGCATTGAGTCGCCCCAGGGAAGGCTTTCCCGAAATTTCTAGAGCCTGCCGGGCGAATACCTCGGCCATGCCCAATGACGCCCCTTCATAGCCGAGCGCTATAGCTGCCCGCCCACGTACCCACACACGAGCATCGGTGTTCTCCGACCTATCGGCAGCCGTCGCAGCCATGCGGTACCACGCAACCGCCTTGGAACCATCAGACCCCGGATAAGTCTTCCCGAACAATGTGGCAAGCTTGGCCGAGACGTCCCACAGTTCGGGTTGATCAAGCTGCTGCTGAATAACCAGCAGATCTACCGTGAGCTGCTTCTGTATCTCAGCCGCTCCCAGCGACATGTAATCCCGACCATACGCGATCAGCTTTTCTTGCCACTCGTCGACATCCGGGCCATGGCCATCGAGTCTGGCACTGAATCCCGCGTGAATGAGATCTCCCGCGACGATGGGCGCGATGGAGGTAGCGGCCATGTCCGTCAGGAACTGTCGACGATTCACCTTCTCGCCCTCCAAGACCTCAAGCGGGATCTGTAGCACCACGGCGAGATACCGCAGCCAATACGGGTCGGGGCACTGAATCTTCCCCGTCTCCCAACGAGAGACTGTCTCGCGAGTGACCGAGTCACGGCCTGACGCACGCGCTAGCTCAGCGGCAAGCCGACCCTGAGACCAGCCGCGGATGATCCGAAGATCTCGGATGGTGTCACCGATAGCCACATGACCATCATGCCCCTACACATGCCACTACTCGCTACCGAGCCGTCAGAGGAGCCTACAGACGGCCCCCGGACCGGTCACCCCGAAACCTCCGGTCCGGGGCGCTTGCCCAACAGCCTGGAACGCCACGGGGAGCCATATGATCACCAGACGAACCGCGAGCTTGGACCCGCGATACATGGCGGGCGCCCTGGCCTGCCACGAAGGCGGGCAGGGATGACGGCGCCGGGAGCGCTCTTTTCGGCGTCGTTGGGGGACGGCTCAGACGCGGTCATGGTCGTGGATCTGCCACGGCTTCCCCATGACGGGGTGGGGATCCTCATCGGTCGGCCGGAAGGTGCGGCTAGGCGTCCGGCTACCGCTCTCGGTCGCCGGTCGGGTGCTGTGGTCTCGTCGTCGAGTGACGTCGAGTGGCTCGGGATTCAGCCGCAGGAGTTGACCCGCACGGCTGTGGCGACGGCCCGGCTGGTGCATATCAGGTTCGTGGTGATCTGCCCGTTGGGGGTGTCTCCCGCGCGTACGGGGCTGGCCTGTGCGGTGGCTCGGGTCTTCCAGCACTACCGGGAGCCGGGAAGCCCGATCGTGATGTGCGCCGAGGTTCCGCCGCTGGGGCGGGGTCACGCGGCGATCCCTCACGAGGTGACGGTCACCGCCGATGGTGTCGCGCATGTCCGGCATGTGTGGGAGATCGTCCGACATGAGGACCTACCCGCGTGGAATGCGGCCCTGAAGATGCGGCCGATTGCGGCGTGAAAGACGCGACCGTGCTTCTGCGGGTTCCTCCGCCGTGGCGTCGTGCTCGGTGGATCTGGCCGGTGTCGGAGGTAGAACGTGAGGCGGCGGCGCGGATGAGAGTGCGCGTCGTTACGGAGATGACGCCAATCCTCCAGATGACAGAGGCGATCGAGAGTAATGCTTGCACGGCAATGGATTGTGATCGGCGAGCGGGCTGACGGTCTTAGATTCGGTGGGGTCTTCTCGTCCCATCGCCGTGCGGCTCGCGCGTCTGACAAGCTGCTAGATCAGGGTATACAGCCGGACGTCTACCAGCTACCAAGAGCGGATCGTTTCGCACTGTTCGCACAGAATTCTCACGAGAATGCCGCCCATTGGTTGAGGATCTTAAATTCGGAGCTGAACTGATCAGCAAGGTGACGAGTGAAGGCGGGTCGTACATGGAGCGAGAGCGATGATCGTAAGACTTCACCACGAGACGGGCGTGGTGGTCGGGGGTGATATTCCCGTCTCGGAGGTCGAGACTCCCGACGAGTTGGCCGCTGGGCTGCTCATGCTTCTTCCCGACGTCACGAGGGTCCGTGTGTGGCAGAACGGCCGAAGCGTGTCTGATGCGCCGGACGCTGACACCACCCGTGCTCAGCAGGAAGCCGATAACGCGGCCGTGGACGAGTTCCTTCGGTCCGCGCATGCGGACATGCTGCCCGACCTTTTGACCATCCTGGACGTCGACACTGGACTGTCTCTGATCTTGAACGGGGCACCCGGATGGGACGAGGCGGAACGCTTCCTATTTCACGCTGCCGCAGACTCCGAGCCCAAGCCGGACGACGTCTATCAGGGTCCGGGTATCGTCCCCGCCGATGTGGTCGCGGAGTCGACGGCTGGGATGATCGTAAGAATCGACTACGAGTTGGGAGTGCAGGTCGAGGCGACCGCTCCGGAGCCGGACGGAGTCATGACCTATGTGGAAGTGGTAGACGGCCTTTTTCTGGCGTTTCCCGCTATCAACAGGGTCCGGCTCTGGGAGCCCGGCCTGACCATCGCGGACCGGCCTTCAGCCGATGGCTATCGGGACGGGCCGAACCCGGCCGGTGTCACTGTCGATGAGTATCCGGCGGACGCGCAGACGGGTTTCATCGCTGGCCTGGCGGCTATCCTTGACCTGGAGTCGGGCCGAGCAAGAATCGTGCGCGGTGAGCCCGACTGGGACAAAGAATGGCGCGACGGTCCGGGTTTCATCCCGCCGGGGTAGCCATGGAGTCAGCAGAGACGCCCCCGGACGAGGCATACCCGTGGCCTGAGCCGATCGCGGACGAGTCCCACCGGCTATCACCGAGCGAGCGCCTATGGGCACACTTTCTGATCACCGAGGAATACAAGACGGTACGCCGGACGCTCACCACCGGCACCGGCACCGGCACCGGCAGCCAGGACACCGACCACGACGAGTCGCCGTTCGTGGAGATATCCATTGGAGACAGCGGCGACGACTGGGAAAACTTGATCTAGCGGCCGTCCGGCAGTTCTCCCGTCACGGGCGGCCGAGCGGGCGGATTGGGCTTGTGGTCGGATGAGGCTCGTTCGAGGTTCGCACGGAACGTCACCAGGTAGGGATGCCCCCTGTCCAGCACTCGTTCCGCGTCGGTGAGGGTTTGTTCGTACAGGGTG
>Ga0068859_100000095_pt1 | contig 81643 bp, 52 predicted proteins | sample KBSSwiS22_FD_66585 | JGI IMG/M metagenome (GOLD analysis project Ga0068859, IMG submission 66585) | Switchgrass rhizosphere microbial communities from Kellogg Biological Station, Michigan, USA - KBS Switchgrass S2-2 | ecosystem: Host-associated > Plants > Roots > Rhizosphere > Soil ...
CGCCTCGCGCACGGCTTCAAGAGCGCCACCGCCCTGATCGGGCTCTCAATGCTCAAGCTCGCAGGCCTTTGCCCCCAGCTTCCGGGGCGCTCACTATCCACGAATCTGTCATGAGAGCCTGTTTTCTCCTGTGCTTCCTGGTTGTCTGCGGCGCCAGAGACGCCAATCGTAATGGATCGATCTCCGCTTCCGTCGCACCCGCGTTCTTCAACCCCACCCTGGGTCAGTCGGCAAAGCTGAAGCTGGCGATACCGGTTTCTGGCCTTCTGTCGGTACAAGTCATCGACCGCGACGGCTTCTCTGTGACCTCTCTGGTGCACGATCGCCGAGTATCCGCGGGCCCCGTCGAGCTGCAGTGGACCGGCAGGGATGCCAAAGGCAACGTCGTTCCCGACGAGGCTTACAGCGTCCGTGCCGATCTCCGTACGGCGCGTGGCCTGCTGACGTACTTTCCGGCGGCTGCCCCCGCGCCGATGTATGACGTGCCTGTCACGTCGTACGACCGCCGTGAAGGCTCACTCACATATACCCTCCCGAAGCCATCGCGTGTCCACATCCAGGCGGGCACGGCCAAGCGGGATCCCATAACCAAGGACCTCGAAGGGCCGGTGATGAAGACCATCGTCGACCGCGAGCCGAGATCAGCAGGCTCGATTGTCGAGATGTGGGACGGAATGGCCGAAGGCGGTGAGGTGGTCGTGCCGGCGCTGCCTGATTTCGTCACCGGCGTTGCTTGCACGCCGCTGCCTGACAGCTCGTTCATCACCGTGGGCAATCGATCGACTACGTTTCGAGAGTACGCGCGAAAGCGGACCGGCAAGAGTCTTCTGACGGCCACAGGTACCGGTGCCGCACATTCCGGCCTGAACAGCCTCGAGGACTTCTCGCCGGCGCTCACCTTGAGACTCACGCCCGGGGCCAACCCCACCACGTACGGGGTTCAGGTGGATGCCCCGGCAAACGACGCCGCGGTGCTTGGTCGACATGGTGGCACCGTGTATTGCTTCGTCGATGGTCGGCGTTCGCTGTCGATGCCGGCGAGGTCGCTGCCCTTCACACTGAACATCCCGGGTGAGGACCTGACCCCCGGACCTCACGTCCTGACGGTGAACTGGGCGACCGGCCACGGTCCCACAGCCGTCGGAGTGCTACGAGTGGTATCTCCCCAACCTGCCCCGAAGACCGCGGAGATCGCCCGGTGAACCTCCGATGCCTCGTCCTCCTCGGGTGTCTCTCGGCCGGGGTCGTGCTCCAGGCCGACACGCTCGTCTCAGGGACGATCAGCACCAACACGACCTGGAGCGCTGCGAACAGTCCGTACCGGGTGACCGGTTCTGTGATCGTCAACAATAGTGCGACGCTGACGATCGAATCCGGTGTGACCGTCAAGTTCCAGGGCGGCACAGGGCTGAGTATCGGGTACACCACTCCGGGCAACCTCGCTTGCCAAGGGACATCGAGCCAGCCCGTGCTCCTCACCAGCGATCAAGCGACTCCCACCGTTGGGTACTGGAACGGTATCTGGGTTGCCATCTCCGGAAGCTCTACCAACCTCAGCTACACGACGGTCGAAGCCGGAGGTGGGCCCTGGGATGCCGCGATCACCGCGCAGGCCGGGACCAACACGCTCGATCACGTGACGCTGCGAACCATGAGGTTCATAGGGCTTCGCGTCAGCGGCGGCACGACGACCTTTACTAATGGCACCATCACCGGCCAGGCCGTGGGTGACAGTTCCGCGGTAGACCTCAACTCGCCAGGCAGTCTGACGATCTCGGACAGCTCCGTCATCAACAACGCCGGCATAGCGTTCTCGCTGCGGCTGGGTGCCAGCTTGAACGGGATGTCTGGTATGACCGTAACGGGGAACGGGTCCAACAGGATCCACTATCGGACTGGCACGATCAACGCAAACGAAACGTGGAAGAGCTTTGGTTTGCCCTATTACCCGGACGGCACGATCACCGTGAACAATGGCGCGACGCTCACGATCGAGCCGGGCGTGACTGTCCAGATGCGCGTCGACACCTTCTTCAACGTCGGTTCCGGAACCGCGGGAGCACTCAGCGCGCCAGGCACGGTCTCGCAGCCAATCCGCATCACCACCGATCAAGGTACGCCAACCGCTGCCTATTGGAGGGGCCTCTGGGTCGCGGTCGCCGGCAGCTCTACGAACCTCAGCTACACGACGATCGAAGGCGGGGGCGGCGCCTGGGATGGGGAGATCTCGGTTCAAGCGGGGACCAACACCTTCGATCACGTCACGCTTCAGACGATGAGGTACATAGGGCTCCGCGTCAGCGGAGGCACGACCACCTTCACGAACGGCACCATCACAGGAATGACCGCCTGGGGCCTAGCGGTCGATCTCTACGCGCCTGGCAGCCTGACCATTTCCGACAGTGCCGTGATCAACAATACCGGAGCGGCATTCTCTCTCCGCCTTGGCGCCAGTCTCAATGGCATGTCCGGCATGACCGTCACCGGGAACGGCTCGAATAACATCCACTATCATACGACCACAATCGACGGCGATGAAACCCTGAAGGGGTTCACCGTACCGTACTTGCTCGACGGATCGGTGACGGTCAACAACAACGCGACGCTGACCATCCAAGCCGGTGCGACCCTCAAGTTTCGGAGGGACACCTATCTCCTGATGGGAGAAGGCACCCCTGGCGGTCTCGTCTGTTCCGGATCCGAATCTCAGCCAATCCTCATCACGACGGAACAAGGCACTCCTACGGCTGGGTACTGGTGGGGCGTCCACGTCAACGTCGCCGGAAGTACCACCAATCTGTCGTACACCACGATCGAGGCGGGTGGAGGCAACGGTTACCAGGACCTCACGATGAGCGCCGGCACCCACGTCCTGGACCACGTCACCCTGGGCAAGTCGACTCGCTACGCGATGCGCGCGCTGGGCGGTACCATCACGATCACCAACAGCACCTTCACGGGAACCACGCCGGTCTGGAGCGAGGGTATTGGCCTTGACGTACAGAATCCCGGCACCTCGCTGACCGTAACGCACAGCACGTTCTCGAGCAACGCGAGCCACGGCGTCCGGGTCATCAATAGCATGCCTGTGATCCGGAATTGCACGTTTACCGGAAACGGGTCCGCCATCGGCGCGACGACGAGTGAGCCCATCTCAGCCGTCCTGAACTGGTACGGCAACGCGAGCGGCCCAGGAGGAGCAGGCCCAGGGAGCGGCCAATCGGTGAGCGACGGCGTGCTGTTCGACCCGTGGCTCGCCGCGAGTCCATCCCCAGCGTATTACGTGTCGGACGCGGTCTACACGAATCGGAAGTTCAATCCCTCGGGAGCCCTGCCCACCTGGAACCTTCAGAGCTCGACGTCGGGCACTTGGAGTCTGAAGGTCAGCACCGGGGGAGTTACGATCAGAACGATCGCCGGCACGGGAACACCCGTTCAAATTACCTGGGATGGCAAGGATGACGGCGGTGTGCTGCAGGGGAACGGCACGTATGGCTACACCCTGGATTCGACCGCGGGAGGCCAGACGGCAACGCAGGCAAAGGGCCTGACCTATCTCGACTCGCAGTACGCGTCTGTGATAACGGTCCCCACGGTGTTCTCCAACGTCTATCAGAACGGCAGCTATACCCTTTCGATTCTCGGCAGCGCGAGCGCGACCGGACTCTCGAACTGGTCCCTGTACGAAGGCCTCGGAACGGACCCCTTGAGCTGGACGCTCCTCGCGAGCGGAACGTCGGCCGTGCAAAACGGCACGTTCCTGACTCGGGACACGATCGGGGTTTCCAACGGACCGCGCGTGCTGAGGCTGCTGCTGACATCCGGGGGAGTCACCAGCGAGACGCGGCGTCCGATGACGATCTCTAATTTCACGGTCACCAAGAACGTCTGGGAGTTCAACAGCACCTCCGGGTCCGCGACCTACACGTCGATCGTGCCCTTCTCTCTCACGGAGACGCTGACCCTCAAGAACCTGGCGGGACAGGTCGTCCGTACCCTCGTCAACACGAGCAGGGCGGCTGGAACTTACGTCGACGTCTGGAATGGCAACTCTGACGCCGGTGTGAGTGTCCCCGACGGTGCGTACCAATGGGTCGCGACGGTCAGCGACGGGACGTACACGGCCGAGATAGACCTTTCCAGCCGTACCACCAACCTCGATAGCGCGTCCGAACGAGGAGTCACCGTATCGCCGTTCGATCCGTTCAAGAACACTCCCATGAGAGCGACCTACAACAGGGCAACACCGGGCTTCGTTAGCGTCGGCTTTACAAGCGCGCAGTACTCCATTCCCGCTGGCTGCAACTCTCCGGACGTCTTCTGCGTGACTCAACACGAGTACGAGCAATCCGGTAGCCACACGATTGTCTGGGCGGGTGTCGACTTGACAGGCCGGTACCGGCCGGACGTTAGGAGGGTGGGGATTGCCACGGACGCCATTGGCTTCCCGATCAATGTCGTCGTCACGTTCGGAACGAAACCAACGATCGTCAACTTAGCCCTGGCCCCCTTCTACCTCGGATCCGGCGGAACCCAGGCCATTGATTTCGATCTCTCGTTGCGTCCAAGTGTGACCGCCAACGTCACCGTAACCTATCTCAACCAGGATTCACTCTCCGTGCTCCGCACACTCACCACGAGCGGGCAGGGCTCCGGTCACGTGACAATGACTTGGGACACTCGCAGCGACGACGGTATGCTGGTGGCCTCCGGAAGCTATCTTGTAACGGTTATCGTCAACGACAGTCTGGGTAACACGCAGAAGGCCCAGCTCATGACCCACGTCTACTGAGGACCAAAGACATGTCAAGAGTTGGTGTCATCACGATAGCCGTTCTAGTCAGCGCCTACGCGGCCGCTTCCCATGCCGCGTCGCCCTGGTGCAACGGCAGCGGGTTGGGAGAAAACCCCCAAGATCCGCACCAGCGGGCCTGCCCAGGAAAGTGTGAGCCCGAGCGCAACGGCGGCGCCGGGACCTGTCAGATGTCGCCATGCTACGCGGCCAACGGAGCCTACACGAACCTCGAGGTAGACCTCGTGGTGAGCACGGCCAGTCAGCCAATCACGGTGGCTCGTTCGCTGCTAAGTTCGAGGTATGCGGACGCCGTTGCAGGAGTCGGGATATCCTCGTCGCTCATCGTCCGAGTTCATTACGGCACGTACCTCTTCGCGGCGCCGGCAACTTATCGAGGAGTTGCGGATGTCGTTATGCCCTCGGGCGCGGAATCCCGCTTCAACGAGAACGCCAATGGGACGTTCACGGCGGCGGGTCAACGGAAAGACCTGCTCGTCAAAAACCCGGATGGTACCTGGGATCTCACGCTCGAACAATCCCGTGCCGTCTACCATTTTTCGTCGAACGGCAATCTCGCGGAAATGCGCGACGAGTTCGGCAACTCGATCGCCTACACCTATGACGGGCAAGGCCGGCTGATCCAGATTGCCGATGGCTCAGGCTCCGGTCGGTACCTGGACGTCTACTACGGTGCGAATGGTCACATATCGTCGGTCCAGGACTCCGCAGGCCGTCAGGTCCAATACACGTACAACACGAATGGTTCACTTGCATCGGTCAGCGATCCAGCGGGTCGCGTCACGAACTACACGTACGTAACAGGCCGGATGAATGCGCCGATGCTCACGAGAGTGACCGACCATTGGGGTCGCGTGGTCACCGACGTAACCTACGACTCCTCGGATCGCGTGGCGACCTACACCGACCACGGCGAGACGTATACGCTGACCTACCGGTACCAGGGCTTTCTCGACAAGACCGCCAAGACCGACAGCAGCGGGAACGTGTACTCGGCTACCTATGGGACAGACATGCAGGTGACCGCGCGCAGCTATCCCTACGGCGGGACCACTACAGCCTACACCGCGGAAGGCTACATCCAGCAAGTGACAGACGAGGTCGGGGTCAAGACGACTTATGGCTACGGGGCCGATGGTTCGGTAGCCTCGGTCACGCGCAACGATCAGTCGAGCCCCTCGGTGCGTTGGGACTATTCCTACAGCCCCGACTACCCCGGCAAGGTGCTCCTGGTGACGGCGAAGAATCCAGCGACCGGGGCCGTGGATCCTACCTGGCAGTCGTCGGCCTACGACTACTACGGCACAGGCAGCACGGCGCCCGGTGCGCTGCACCATGTCTATCGCGTAAAGTCGGACGGTACGCAGGAGGTCGTCGCCACCTACGAGTACGACGCACAGGGGCGAGTGACGCGGCAGACGAGCGCAACCGGCGGGGTCACGGACTATGCGTACACGGGCGGAAACCTCACGTCGGTGACGGCGCCGGCCAACAACGATGGCGGGACGCGGCCGATAACGAGCTACGGCCATGACGGCCTTGGGCGCGTCACGTCCGTAACCGACCCGCTCGGGTTCACGACTTCATACACCTATGATGCCTTGGGCCGTGTGCTCACGGTGACCCTGCCCAAGCCTACACCGTCTTCCAGCCTGAACTTCACGACAACCTACAGTTACGACAACTACGATGCGACGACCGGGCTCGTGTTCACACACGTGACGGACCCCAACGGTAAGCTTACGAAGCTCGGCTACGACCAGTTCGGGCGGTTGCGCCGGTCCGTCGACGCCTCTAACAACACGACCGTCTACACGTACGTCAAGGACCTGCTCACCAGCATCTCCGACGCGAACAACAACGTGACCAGTTACCAGTACGACACCAGGAAACGCCTGAGTCGCACCACCTTCCCCGATGGCGCCTACGAGACCTACACGTACCACTGGGACGGCCTGCTGAACACGAAGGTCGACCGTGTGGGACGCACAATCACATATGCTTACGATGGTTTGAAGAGGCTCACCTTGAAGAGCTATTCCACCTGGGGAACCATCATCTACACTTATCAGGGGCAGAAGCTCACGCAGGTGTACGACACGACCGTCAGCCCGACGGAAACGCATACCTTAACCTACGACAGCTCCTATCGAGTCGCGAGCAACTCACAGGGCGGCCGCGGTACGATCGATTACACCTACACCAATGCGGACCAAGTGGCATCGGCCGCGGTCCAGAGCGGCGCAACCGCGACCTACGACTATTACCCCGACGGTAGCGTCGACACGATCGAGTGGAGCCCGGTGTCGGGTGCCTTCAAGTACGCGTACACGCTGCGCGGCCAATACAGCAGCGTCACGTTCCCGAACGGCCAGGTCCGTGCGTATAGCTACGACGACCAGGGGCGGCTCACCCAGCTCGCCAACAGCCTCGGGTCAACGAACCTAGCGACCTACGCCTATGGGTACGACCTCAACCACGCGACTGGGCAGAATACAATGCTTGGGCAGCGGGTCACCTTGACGTCCAGCGTTCCCTCGCAGAGCTTGACGGGCGCGGTCACCAAGTACTACTACGATTCGACCTATCAGCTGACCCGCGTCGACTACCCGAGCGCCGCGCCCTTCGCCGGCGAGGTCGATACCTGGACCTACGACGGCATAGGGAACCGGCTCACCGAGACCGTGAACGGATCGTCCCTGACCTACTCGTTCTTCAAGAACGGCTCGAATCCGTTGAACGGCCAGCGCCTTCAGAACGTTGGCACGGACGCGTACGGGTATGATGCAGCTGGGAACATGACGAGCCGGACGGGTTACGCCTTCGGTTACGACATCGAACAGAGGATCACTTCGATCTCGACTGGTTTGACCGCCAGCATGAAGTACGACTTCCAGGGTAGGCGATCGTCAAAGACCGTAACCGGCGCATCGGATAGCTATCTCTATGATGGCGTGAACGTTCTGAACGATGTCTCCGGGTCGTCCACCTCCGCCTTCATCACGGGCCCAGGCATCGATGAACCGCTGGCCATGTACAAGGATGGCCAGGTCTACTACTTCGACATCGACTCCCTCGGTTCGGTAACAGCCACCAACGACCCCTCAGGCGACGTCACCCACTCCGCCCTCTTCGACGCCTGGGGTAACACTCGCGCAGAAACTGGCACACGCAACCACCCCTTCACCTACACCGGCCGCGAGGTGGGAGAAGCCGGACTGCTCTTCTACCGCGCTCGCTACTACGATCCTTCGATTGGGCGGTTCACTCAGGAAGACCCCATCGGCTATCGCGCTGAGCAGGCGAGCCTATACGCGTACGTCGGTGGCGATCCGGTCGCGACAACCGATCCCACTGGGCTGAGGTACAGCTATTGTAGGGAACTGCCCGACCGAGAGCAGACGCTCGAGGTGGGAGAAGAGGTAGAGCGGATTACGATTCCGCTCGTGCCGAATAGCTACGTCAGCATTCATCCGATTACCCGGCGACGATGCTATTACCGCTGCTACTGCAATAACCCGAACATCTGCTGGATCATTCCGTGCCGAAACAATCGTTGTTACAAGGATCACGGAAACGAGGAGCAACTCATACAGATGAGTAAGAGTCGAACCATGCCAGCGCCGCGCTGTTCGGAAGGACTGCGTGAAGTGCAGCTTAACCGCGGTGACTGCGAGAATCGGTAGGCCCCGCTGTGATGGAGCTGACGTTAGCTGCGTTCCTAGGGATGTTCGGGGAGGTGTGCACACGGGGTTCGGTGATTGATCGTGCTGATTACGCGCTCTCTCTGAACTTGCAGAATGGTGCATTGCCGACTAGCCAACGTGAGTACCAGCGGCTCGCCGAAGAGGCCTTCGAGAGCATGGTACTCAAACCCAAACAGGTCGACCACGCGGGTTTTCAGTGCTTTGAGGACGCGCTTCGGCTCCTACTAATGCACGATGGAAGAACGTTTGACGCGAACCTTAGGCTCGCCGAACTCGCGTACAAGAACCCTGAGCGCGCCCACGCGGGTGTGAACGCTTTGGCGTCGTTGGCGAACTACCTCCGCACCGCGCGGGCGGAGGCGTGCCCATCCTGCAACTCATCGAGTCTTCTAGGAACTCTCGAGCGACTCATGACGAACAAGACGCTGTTCCACAACGCGCGAGAGTGCCGAAACGCGCTGATCGAATTCAGAGCCAGGGCGCAGACCGATAGGTGATTCTCGCGGATCGATGACGGCTTCGAATTCCACACGGCCAGGCGCGCGATAGCGTGGGAGCTTGGGTGTAAGGCCCGAACTCTGCCCGCGTGACCATAAGATGGTGTTTCACCCAGGCGCACGCGTCACGCGGGCGGCACGGCGGTGCGTGACACCGGTGCCTCGCAGCGCCAGTTCCTAAGAGCACGCCACAACACCAACCGCCTGTCTTCCAACGCGGCGTCGTGGCGCCGGCGACATCCTGAGAGCCCGCCAAGGACGAGTACGAGGAGGACGCCCCCGCCGCGCTCCGGTCTGGCGGGGAAATGGAGCCGGGTGCTCAGCAACGCGTGTGCCGGCAGGCCCCTCCTCGGACCTCCCACACGTCACGCGCGTTGCATCCGCTCCCTTTGGTCGCGGTCGCTGGCCGATAACCCGGGTTATCGGCCCCGGAACTATTCATGTCCCTCTCCGCTTCGCTGCGAGGGGGTCCCCGCCAGGCCTACGGGCCGCGCAAGCGCGGCCTTGCACATAGCGACGTGGCGCTATGTCAACGCGGCGGGGGCGTAAGGAGCGCGCTCGAACGCGCGATCTACCAGGGCCTGTCACGCCGCCTGCGTGGCTTGCTCGTCGAGCACGTGCGCACGGCAAGCGTGCGCCGTCCTCGCGTGCTCGCGCATGCGGCGCGGCAGGCCGTGGGGCTAGCGGAGGCGGCCTTTGGCCGCGGCTCCTGAAGGCCTGGCAGTGCGCGTGAAAGAGGCGCATGTGGTCCTCTGTGCTCCTCGCCTCGCCGTAGGTCCTCGCCTTCGCTGCGGTCCTCGGCTCGGCTGCGGTGCTCGAGCACCACATGCGCTCACGCTCCCGCCAGGCCCGCCGACGAGCACCGCCGAAGCGAGCACGACCGGGGAAGAGCGCGCGGCCGCGCCGTTGCCGAGCTCGTGCTTCTCGTGCACGCGGTGCCGACCGTGGCCACCAGGTGGCCCCAGGAGCCGCGATCGCGCGCGGCGAGACCCGCGGCATACATCGACGAAACGGCCACCCTGGAGTCACGTGATGGCTTCTTCCTTTCGCTGCTTCTCGAGGTCGATCACGACGACGGCGCATAGCGCGATGGGCCGCGCAGCGGCCGCGCCCGGGTGCTCTTCTTCGGTGCTCTGGTGGGCGTGGCGCGAACCGTGCCCCTCAGCGCGAGGAGCTGAACGTGAACGACGGCGATCGTCACGGTGCGTGCCACGCCGTGACTGCCCGCGCCGAAGGCGCGCACCGCTGAACCGCTCAACCTTGCGCGCGTCGAGATGGCGTCCACGTGGAATGAGGGACCGGTGAGCGGTGGCGCGCCGGCGGCGCGCCACCTTCAGCAAGCTGCGGAGGGCGAAGCCCGGAGCCATGCTGCGGCCCCGGCGGAGTCGGCACCAACTTCAGTTGTGCCGCTGGCGCGCTTGCGCGTCCGCCGGAGCCGCCGGGGCCGTCTCTTCTCCCGCGGGCTTGCCCGCGGAGGACGGGGGTGCGGGCGCGGGGACGTCGGTGAAGACGTGGCGGGTGGGCTCGCGTCAACGTTTACCTGGTTGCCTGATAGGCGTGGACGAGCAGGAGGATGTTTGCCGCCGTCAGGTGTAGTGCGTAGGACGCGAAGTAGTCCGGAACCGGTCTCGGCTTCTCGCCTTGGCCGTGACCTGCGAACTTGTTGCGCGCGGTCGGGACACCGCTCTCGAGCGTGGTCCTCAACGCTCCGAACTCTGTCTGCATGAAATCGGGGATCAGCTTCTTGTCGAAGACGATCTGGAGTAGCTTCTTTGCGGTGTCCTTCGTCTCGTCGAACTGCCAGCGCTTTCTTTTGCAGATCGTCTTGAGGGTGCTCTCGAAAGCCTTCAAGGACTCCTGCATCGAGGAGGCAAACTCTTTCTTACGGTAGTGCTCGAGTGCCTTGAGGAACTCGTCGGAGGCGCCGGTGAAGCCTTCCGTCACGAGAATCGCAAGGGCAGGCTTCACGACATCGGCATGGAGGAATTCCTCGTCCACGCGAACGATGATCCCGCCTTCATACTGAAAGCCGATCTTGTGCTGGCGGAAACGGGCATTCAGCTCTTGGATGGCATCGTCCGCAGGCTGCTTGGGCATGCTCAACGCGTCGAGCCTCGAAGTCCCCCTGAGACTCCTGATCGATGACGCTGAACGTGAGCTCGATGATGTCGAGAACCTGCTCGGTGCTGGCGTTTATGAGGAAGTCCTGGCATTGGTGGAACGGATTGGACTCGTCACTGAGTCGCATGATTCCGAGCTCACGCGCCAACGCTTGACTCATCACCTCCCACGCCGGGCCATCGATCAAGCGCGGGCTGCGCACGATGTAGGCGCCGCCGTGTACTGCCGAAGCCCAGATGTGGATCACCTGGACTCGGAACTCGCGCGGAATGTTCTCGTACTGGTAGACGTCGGGTTGCCCGGCGGTCCTGGCCGCTTTCTGCCGCTTCGAGAACAGGTCGAGGATGCCCACTCAAGCCGTCCTTCTCGCCCGCGCCACTGCGGTCTCGACACTGCGGGCGGCGATGATTGCGTCCATCAGCTTCATTAGCGACAGCCTGGTCCTCCTTGGGGAGGCTTTCGAGATCGCGGAAGCGCTCGAGGAGTAGCACGTTTCGGATAGGGGACTCGGTGGCGCTGCCGTTGGGCTTGTGCCCTGTGGCGAGCTCGTCGAGAGAGACCCTCAGCGCGTGCGCAAGGGAGATCAGCGTGTCCATATTCGGCAGGCCTGTGCCGCGTAGCATGTTACCGATTCTGCTTGACAGCCCTCCCCAAGAGTCGCCGACGACGAGGTGAGCTGATGCCTCGGATCCCCGACGAGCCGGTCGAAAGGGTCAAGCGAGAGGTCTCGCCCGAGCGCATCTGGCCGGAATCCTAACGGATCAACCGGGTCTCTTAGCTTGAGTGGCGACCGTCGAACATTCTCCTGCCAGATGCGCAATCGACATCTCTCTGGTCCAGCTTGAACGTCGGCGTGTCCCGTATCGAGGTCCTCGAATGCTGATGGATACGTTCTTGAAGGGTGCAGTCAGAGCCTCGCCAGCAGCTTGCGCGCGAAGAGCCAGGCGTCCCCCGGCCAGCGGGCCGAGACGTAGTCGCCGTCCTCGACCACGAAGGCGGCGCGGTCGTCGGTTTCGGTGCCCCTGGCCCGCAGGTGGATCGGTCCTCGCACGAACTGAGACGCCGGGTCCTTCAGCGCGCGCCGCACCTCGTCCTCCTCGTACTCCGGGTAGGTGCGGTAGCGGCGCCCCAGCTTCCAGGCGGTGAGCGCGTAGGCCGCGCGCTCCATGTACTTCGGCAGGCAGGTGGTGCGCCGGTCGGCGAGGAGACCGGCGCGGGCCGGCAGCAGCACGCCGTGGCAGATCGCGCCGACCGGCTTCCCCAGCCGCCAGATCTCGGTGACCTTGCGCCGCAGGAGCGCGCTGTCGAGGTACTGCCGCATCCCGGGCGCGTGGCCGCCGGCCAGCAGCAGGGCGTCGGAGGCGGCCGGCTCGATCGCGCTCCAGGCGATCGGCGAGCGGAATGCCGGCGCGCGCTCCATCTCCCGGTAGAGCGCCTTGGCCTCCGGCGCGGCCTCCAGCGCCCGGAACGGGCCGCCGTCCAGCAGCAGCGGGTCGGTGCGCGGCGGTTCGCCCCCATTCTCGGTGGCGAAGACGACCTCGCGCCCAGCGGCGGTGAGGACGTGCCAGGGCACCGAGACCTCGGTCAGGTCGAAGTCGCGGTCGGGGAGCGGGACGAGGACCCGGGCCGTCACTTCCGGACCCAGAGGTTCTCGTAGGCCACGATCGGCGGCGTCGAGAAGGTGATCTCCAGGCCGGCCACCTCCGGGCGCGCGAAGCGGTAGACCTGCTCGTGGAAGAGCGGGATCAGGAGCGCCTCGCGGCCCAGCGTGTCCTCGATGTGGCGGTAGAGCGCGTGGCGCACCGAAGGGTCGGGCTCGATGCGGGCGCGGTCGACGAGGTCGTCCAGCTCGAGTGAGCCGCAGAAGCGGCCGATGTTTCCTTCCTTGGTGTGCAGCACCCCCTGCGCGAACGTGTCGGCGTCGGGGTAGTCGGCCACCCAGCGGCCGACGTAGAGGTCGGCGTTGGCCGCGGTGCGCGCCTCGTTGAACTCCGGCCAGGTACGGTTCAGCGGGTGGACGCGCACCCCCTTGGCCTTGAAGGCGGTGTAGAGCTCGCGGGTCACCTCGGCGTACTGGCCGAAGAAGATCGGGTTCACGACCGCGGTGAGCTCGCAGGTCGGGGTCTGCGGCTCGGTCACCTCCCCGTCGGCGACGACCATCGGCAGCGTGCCGCTGGAGCCGAGGCGCTCGCGCTCATAGCCGAGCAGGCCTGGCGGGATGAGGCTCCGCGCCGGGACGCCGAGGCGGCCCAGCGTCTTGCGCACGATGGCCGCGGTGTCGACGCAGTCGCGCAGCCGCCGCCGCAGCTCGCGGTTGTCGAGCGGAGCGCGGTGGACGTTGAAGGCCACGAAGTAGGTCGAGAGGAGCGGGATCTCGCGGCCGCCGGCGGCATAGAGCGGGTCATGCCGCAGCGCCTCGACGTCGTGCGGCAGGAGGTCGGAGGCCAGCGACAGCGCTCCGTCCTTGAACTCGCGCAGGATGTCCTCGGGCTTCATGCCGAAGTGGAAGACCAGCGCGTCGCTCTTCGGCACCCCCTCGCGCCAGTAGATCGGATTCCGCTCGAGCTCCAGCCGCTCGCCCGGCACGAAGCGGGCGATGCGGAACGGCCCGGTCCCGACGCACCCCTCCTTCCAGGTGCCCTCCAGCGTCTCCGTGCCTTCGGGCACGATGGCCGCCGCCGAGTCGGCCAGCAGCGCCGAGAAGAGCGCCACCGGCGTCTCCAGCTCGACGATGAACTCGCTGGCGCTGAGGATGCGGAAGCCGGCCAGCTCGCGCGCCCGGCCGGCGGCCACGTCGCGGGCGCCGCGGATGACCGAGAGGCGAAAGCGCGCGTCGCCCAGGGGATTCGCCAGCAGCCGCTCGAACGTGAAGCGGACGTCGCGCGCCGTCAGGCGGCGGCCGTCGTGGAAGCGCACCCGCTCGCGGAGGCGGATGCGGTAGCGGCGGCCGGCGTCCTCTCCGGTGATCTCCTCGGCCAGCCAGGGGATCACCCTCGCCCCCTCCACGACCCGGGTCAGCGACTCGAAGACGTTCGGCAAGACCTCGGCCTCTTCCACGGTGGCGCTGGCAGCGGGGTCGAGGCTGGTGATCTCCGCCGGGACCGGCACGTGCAGCACGCCGCCCCCGTCGCGCGCCGGGGAGGCTGCCGGAACGCGCTCGGCCTTCCCGAGCGCGGCATAGTTCACGTACGGGGGGGACGAGCGGAGGGCAAAGCCGCGCACCGCGGGATGCGCGATCCGGTAGTCGACGTCGTGGAAGAGCGGCACCACCACCGCCTGGTCCAGGAGCTGTGCCTCGAAGCGGTGGTAGAGCGCCTCGCGCGCCTGCACCCGCGGCTCGGCCCGCGCCGCATCCAGCATCACGTCGCTCTCGCGCGAGGCGAAGTAGCCGCGCAGCCGGCCGTGCCGCGAGTGGAAGAGACCGTGGGTGAAGGCGTCGGGGTCGGGGTAGTCGGCGATCCATCGGCCGATGCGCAGGTCGATCCCCTCGCTGGCGGAGGTGGTCGCCAGGAACGAAGCCATGTCCGGCGTGGCGACCCGCACCGTCACCCCGACGTCGCGCCAGGCGTCGAAGAGCGCGGTGAGGATGGCCGCGTAGCGCCCCAGGAAGACCGGGTGCACCGCCGCCTGCAGCACCAGCCCGTCCACTCCGGCCGAGGCCAGCAGCGGCGCCGCCTTCTCGCGCGCCAGCGAGGCGCGGCGACGGCCCGGGTCGTGTCCCAGGACGCCGGGCGGCAGGATCCCGGTGGCGGCCTCGGCGAAGCGCCCGGCGGTGCGCCAGACGAGCTCGGTGGGGCGCAGCACACCGGCCAGCAAACGCCGCACGTCGACGCCGGCGACGGCCGGCGCGTTCACGTTGAAGAGCACGAAGTAGCTGCTCTTCTTGGCCGCCTCGAACAGGCGGTGGCGCAGGCGCGGCTCGCGCAGCAGGTCGTCGAGGTCCTGCGGCAGCAGGTCGCGCGCCAGGTCGAGCTCGCCGGAGCGGAGGCCGATCGCGATGGCCGCCGGCGCCATGCCGGTCCGGAACTCCACCCGCGCCAGGTGAGGCGGCGTGCCGGTCCAGACGGCGGCGTTCCGCGCCAGGACCACGCGTCCCGGCTGGTGCGAGGCCAGCCGGAACGGGCCGGTGCCGACGAGCTCCTGGCCGGTGTCGTGCACGATCGCGGTGGCGACGTCGGTGAGCAGCGACGGGTAGATCGGGAGCGGCTCCTTCAGCCGGATCTCGAGCTCGCGGTCGGAGAGCGCGGCGACGCGGTCCAGCACCGCCAGCGCCGCCGGCAGCTCCTGGCGGGCGCCCCGGACGCGCTCGAAGGAGGCGACCACGTCGAGCGCGGTGCAGGGGGCGCCGTCCTGGAACGTGACCCCCTCGCGCAGCCGCAGCACCAGGCGCGTGCCGCCGTCGAGCACCTCCCAGCTCTCGGCGAGCCCGGGCACCAGGTTGCCGCCGGCGTCGACCGAGGTCAGCGTCTCGAAGACGTTGGAGAGGATCTCCTCCTCCTCGACGAGGTCGATCTCGGAGGGCTCGCGCGCCTTCACCTCGCCGGCCATGCCGACCAGCAGCGTGCCCCCTTCCGGCACCTCCTCGGTCCGCTCCCGCGGCGTCGGCGCGCGCAGCCGCTCGGCCTCCTCGAGGTGCTCGCGGGCGGCGCCGTAGTCGCCGCGCAGGTTCGCCAGCGTGGCGGCCAGCGAGAGGCAGCGCAGCAGCGCCTCCCGTTCTTCCACCCCTCTCGCCTTCTCGATGCCGCGCTCCGAGTAGCGGCGGGCGTCCTCGACCTGCCGGCCGTCCCAGGCCAGCTCGGCGAGGAGCGCCAGCGCCCGCGCCTCGCCTCCCGGGTCGACGGCCTCCTCGAAGACCTTGGCCGCCTTCTCCGCCTGCGAGAGCGCCGCCTCCAGCGAGCCCTCCAGCCGGTGCGCGCGGGCCATCAGCAGGCGTGCCTCGGCCTCCGCGGCACGCCCTCCCTCCCAGTCCTCCGACGCGGCGAAGTCCAGCACGGCGCGCGCGGCGCGGAGCGCGTCCTCCGGCCCGAAGGCCTCCAGCGCCGCCTTGGCCGCCAGCAGGCCGTACCGCACCGACTTCTCCGGCACGTCCCCCTGGGAGAAGTGATAGAGGAGCTCCGGATAGACGCGGGCCAGGCGGCCGGCGTGGCGCCGCTCGAGCTCCTCGCCGTAGCGCCGGTGCAGCGCCTTCCTCTTGCGGCGCGGCATCCCGCCGTAGAGGACCTCGCGCACGATGCCGGAGGAGAAGACCAGGCGGTCTCCCCGCGAGCCGCGCTCCTCCTCCAGCAGCCCTTGCTGGGCCAGCTTGTCGACGGCGTCGTCCACGTCGGCGTCGCCGGCCAGCGCCGCCAGCGAGCGCACGTCGAAGCTGCGCCCCAGCACCGAGGCGATCGCCAGCACCTCGGTCAGCTCCTCCGGGAAGCGCGCCAGCCGCTGCTCCACCGCCTGCTGGATCGTGGCCGGCAACATTCCCGAGATCGGCGCCGCCAGCCGGTAGGTCTGGGTGTCGGTGCGCACCAGCCCGCCGGAGTCGACCAGCGACTGCACCAGCTCGCGGGTGAAGAACGGGTTCCCCTCGGTCGCCTGGTAGAGCTGGTCGGCGAACTCGGCCGAGCCCTTTCCCTCCGGCAGGAGGCCGGCCACGAACTGGCGGTGCTCCTCGACCGGCAGCGGACCGAGCACCAGCTTCGAGAAGCGCGGGTCGTCGGAGAACGAAGCGAGGAGACGCGTCAGCGGATGGCGCCGGTCCACCTCGGTGGTGCGGTAGCTGCCGGCGAAGAGCGTGAGCGTCGTCCCCAGGCGCCGCACGATGTAGGCCAGCGCGTCCAGCGAAACCTCGCCGCGGTGCAGGTTCTCCAGGATCACCACCAGCGGCCGCCCGCCGGCGATGCGGGTCAGGGTGCGCGCCAGCAGCTCGAAGACCGCCATGCGGTCCTCGGTCCGCTTGCCGGAGTCGGCCGCCGGCCGGCGCGTCTCGCTGGAGGCGCCTCGCAGCTCGGGCACCTCGTTGAGCACCGGGAAGAGCGCCAGCAGGTCGCCGGCGATGTCCCCGACGTCGATGACCCGCCGCTTGCTGCCCTCCCAGACGCGGAAGTGCTCCTGGATCACCTCGCAGAAGCCCTGGTAGGGGAAGGCGCGGTCGAGCTCCACGAAGCGTCCGTGCAGGACCCGCACCTTGCGGGCGCGCGCCAGCGTCTCGAGCTCCTTCAGGAGCCGCGTCTTGCCGACGCCCGGCTCGCCGGCCACCAACACCAGCTGGCACTCGCCGGCGGTCGCCAGGTTCAGCCGGTCGGCCAGCTCGCCCAGCTCGCGGTCGCGCCCGATCAGCTCGGACGCCGCCGGGCGCTTGAGGTCGAGCGTCCAGACCGAGGAGACGCCGACCGCCTGCTGGCGGTCCTCCTCGGCCAGCCGGTGGCGGCAGCGGCGCAGCTCGTCCCCCAGCTCGGCGGCGGAGGCGAAGCGCTGGGCCGGCTCCTTCTGCAGGCAGCGCAGCGTGACCTGCCCGAGCTCCTCGGCCGGCCCGCCGCCGGGCGGGCGCGGCGCGCGCGGCCGGTCGTGCACGATGCGGTAGAGCACCGAGTGCAGGTCGCCGGTGAAGGGCGGCTCCCCCATGAGGCATTCGTAGAGCACCGCGCCGAAGGCGTAGAGGTCGGTGCGGGCGTCGACGGCGCGGGAGGCGACCTGCTCCGGCGCCAGGTAGACGACGGTTCCGACCAGCGAGCCCGACTTGGTGAGCCGCTCTTCGGTGGAGCGCACCGCCAGCCCGAAGTCCATCACCCGCACCCGCAGCTCGCGCTCGGTGCGGGCCACCATGACGTTCTCCGGCTTGATGTCGCGGTGCACCACGCCCCGCTCGTGGCTGTACTGCAGCGCCTGGGTGACGTCGATGCCGATGTCGAGGACTTCCCCCAGCTTCAGCGAGCGCTCCTTGATGAGCGTCCGCAGGCTGGTCCCCTGCACCACCGGCATCACGAAGAAGAGCGAGCCGTCGTGCCGCCCGATGTCGTAGATCGGCACGATCGAGGGGTGGTCCATCTGGGCGACCACCTCGGCCTCCCGCTGGAAGCGCTCCTCCGCCTCGGGCGTCAGGATCGCCGCCGGCAGGACCTTGATGGCGACGTCGCGCGAGAGCAGCGGGTCGCGGGCGCGGTAGACGGTGCCCATGCCGCCGCGGCCGAGCTCGCCGGTCACCTCGTAGCGGCCGCCCAGCCGGACGCCGATCATCGCAGCCTCGCCGACGGGTCGCGCGCGAAGAGCACCGGCACCGCCCAGTCGATCGAGTCCGGCGCCGCGTAGTGCAGCGCGATGCGCGCCTCCCGCGCCGCCGCTCCGAGCGACGCGCCGGCCGCCAGCGCGCCGTAGAAGAGGCGCGCGAAGGCGGTGGCCGCCTCGTCCAGGACCGCGTACTGGTTGGCTACCACCGCGGGGAGGCCGGCGGCCACCAGCGCCGGCGCCACCCCGCGCTGGAAGTCGGTGCGGCCGGCGCGGCCGCTCTCGCAGGCGTTCAGGAAGACGAGCGAGAGGCCGCGCCCCGAGAGAATCTGCCGCAGCGCGCGCGAGTCCACCGGGTGCGCGCCTCCCTTGCCGTCCTCCAGCACCACGGCGCCGGTCTCGGCGTCCTCGTCGTACTCGCCGTGGGCGATGAGGTGGAGGGCGTCGGGGCGCGTCGCGGCGACCCGCTGGTGGAGGAGCTCGGGCGTCGCGTGCGGCAGCACGTCCAGGCGCACCTTCTTCTCGGCGACCAGCGGCGCGAAGGCCGCCTGGATGGAGTCGACCTCCTGGGCGATCGAGAGCGGCTCGGCGGCGGCCGGCTGCGCCGAGGCGACCAGCAGCTCGAGCGGCCCGTCGCGCCGGGCCACGCTGTCGGTGGGGACCGCCGAGAGCACGCCGCGCACCAGGTGCGTCTCCTCGGTGGCCAGGAACGCGCCGCGCACGCGGTCGTAGGCGAGCTCCCAGGGCTTGTCGGCGAGCCAGGGGAGACCGGAGGTGAAGACGACGTCCAGCGGTGCGCCCCTGGTGGCGCGGGCGGTGTCGTAGAGGCGGCGCACGTCGCCGGGGAAGAGCGTCTCGAAGAGGACCGCACCGTAGGAGAGGAGCTCGTCCCCCTTCGGCGGCGGGAGGCTGCCCGGCTTGCCGCGCAGGAACGCCAGCAGACGCTCGTGCAGCGCGATGAGCTGCCGCATCCGCTGACCCGCCTCGCCCCCCCGGGTCCCGACCTCCTCCACCACCCGCGCGTTGCCGTAGGTCGCCAGGAGCCGCGCCGGGGCCTTCGGGCCTGTCCCGAGGAGTACGAGCTGGAAGGCGGAACCGCCCGGCGCCTCGGCGGCCGACCAGGCCGGAGGCGCAGGGGACTTGCGGGACGCCTGTCTGGTGCCGCCGCGGCGAGCCCCGCGCTTCCGCGGCAGCGCCGCGGACAGGTCGAGGGCCGGCAGCCCCTGCGGCTCGCCGCGGAGCGCGTTCCAGAGGAACTCGGCGGTCTCGCGGCGCTCGAAGAAGGTGACGTGATGGACCGCCGCCGGGAGGTTGCCGCCCGGCCCGAAGCAGCCGATCCGCTCCGGAGCGATCGCCTCACCCTCCTCGCCGCGCCAGCCCCCCTCGGTCGGCACCACCAGGTCGTGCGCGCCCTGGAAGAGGCTGCCCAGTCCGGCGTCCATGAGGCGGCGCAGCAGGTCTCCCTGGGGCACGAAGTTGGCCGCCAGCGCCGAGGGCTCGTCGCCCGGCGGCGGGCCGAGCTGCTGCAGGAACGCGCTGCCCGGTGACAGCGCGGCCACGCCCGGGAGCGCGCCGGCCGCCCGGTGGGCCAGCCAGCGGATCGCCTCGGCCACGAAGTCGACTCCGTGCGCGAGCGCGCCGCCGGGGAAGAGCTCCGAGAGGTTCGCGATCCAGGAGACGAGCCGGTCCCAGGCCTCGGGCGACGCGAGCGCCGAGCCGCGGTTCGGGGAGGCCACCAGGACCGCCCGCCCGATGCGTAGGCGGCGCGCGGCCCGCTGTGCGGCCAGCGCCCGCAGCACCACGCCGCCGCGCGAGTGGGTGACCGCGTCGAAGAGCGTCTGGCGAGGCGGCAGCGCCGCCAGCAGCTCGGCGGCGTTCTCGGCCGGTCCTTTCCCGACGGTGAAGTGGTTGAAGGCATAGAGGCGCCCCTGGTAGAGCGCGGAGAGCTCGGCGATCAGCGGGCGGCCGGCGGCGGTGCGCACCCTGGCCAGCGAAGCGAAGGCCGACTCGGCGTCGGAGAGGATGCCGTGCACCAGGAGCAGGCTGCGCGCCGGGGGAGGTGGAAGCTCGGCGGGATCGGCCGGCGGGAGACGCCCCTCGCGCAGCCCCTCGGCGGTCACCTTCACCAGGCCGGGGACGCGCCCTCGCCTCTCCCAGCGCACCGTCTCGAAGTTGAGCGCCAGGCGCGGCAGGCTGCGGTCGACGAGGCCGCCGAGGACGCGCAGCACGGCGACCCGGAACGCCGAAGCCAGGCCGCGCCGCCCCGCCGGCGGTGCCGGGACGGCGACCTGGAAGCGCAGCAGGCGGCCGGTCCCGGAGCCGCGCCGCACGACCTCTTCGGCGCGCGGCGGCACCAGGACGATCGCTCCGGAGGCGTGCCGTACCAGCAGCACCGCGGACTCGCCGGCGGGCGCGGTCCAGCTGAGGTCGACGACCGGCGCCGCCCCTCGCCGCGGGCGGGCGTCGAGGGTCTCCCCGGCCCGCAGCCAGGGACCCGCCTCCAGGAGCCGGGCGACGAAGGGATCGGGTGCGGCGCGCAACCTTCTCGCGCTCGACAGCTCCCAACCGTCGGATCCGTCCAACCTCAGGCGAGGCAATGTCGCTCCTCGGATCAGTCTACCGGAGCGGGACGGGCGTCCCGCGCGGCGTACTCGCCCGAGGAGAACACTCTACGGGACGAACTCGAACTTCTTGATGACGATCTCCACGCTCTGCCCATTGGACGGCGCCCGGCCCTGGTAGAGCCAGAGGTTGGCGCGGGCGTTCTCGCCGCCGGCCACCGGGATGCCGGCCGTGAAGGTGTGCTGGTAGAGGACGTCGGACGGCGTCGCCGGCGTGGCCTGCGAGCCCTTGAGGCTGAGCGCCGCCACCGACGTCGAGCGCCAGGTGAAGGCGTGGGTGGTCTGGGTGAGGCCCGACGGGATCGAGAAGCGCACCAGGTTGCCGGCCACGTCGTACGGCTGGACGACGTACTGCGCGTTCGTCGGGTCGGCGGCGTTGCCCCAGCGCGAGGCCTCGAAGTCGACCTCGCGGTGGTTGTAATCGGCGGCATCGTTCCAGGTGAAGAGGCCGAGGACGACGTTCCGGTCCAGGTTGTCCACCGGCGTGTCCAGGTACCAGCGGTAGGTCCCGTATCCGAAGCTGCTGTTGGAGACGACCTCGGCGCAGTCCCAGCGGTTCTTGGTCTTCCTGATGGTGAGGTGGAGCCGCCCCTGCGCGTCGACCCAGACGTTGCCGGCGCCGTCCGAGAAGTAGTTGGGACCGGGTCCGACGCGCCCCTTGCTGGTCTTCACCTGCCAGACGTAGCCGGAGAAGCTGACGGTCGTTGAATACGCGCCTTCGATCAGGACCGGCGACGAAAGGGCCGCCGCCAGCACCAGGACGCGCAGGAAAAACAAGAGCCTCGGCTTCCGGTTCGGCATGGACCCTCCGGTGGGGAGGATTCTAGCCGGCCGGACTCCGAGGCCCTTGGAAGGAAGCGACTTGCTAGTCCCGGTCGGGACCGCCCCTCATACCGCGCCGGTGGCCGCTGTGGGCCGCCCGGAAGCCCTCCAGCCTGGCCTTCTGCTCCGGGGTGAGCACCGCCAGTACCTGCTCGTGGATCGCCTGGCGCTGGGCCTTCATGGCCTCGCGGTCGGCGCGCACCTTGAGGAAGGCGTCGCCGATCGCCGCCCGGTCGGGGTTGGTGGCCGAGGCCGCCTCGCGCAGCGCCGTCCGGTCGGTCTTCATCTGCTCGTGGAGCGCCTGCATCGCGGGCTTCGAGGACTGGAAGATGCCGTGCACCCTCTCCTTCTGCTCGTCGCTGAGGTCGAGCGCGGCCATCGCACGGTGCAGGAGGCGGCCGCCGCCGAAGCCCTGGCGCTCGCCCAGCGCCCCCCGTCCCTGGCCGGCGAACGCCACCGGCCCGGCCAGCAGCGCGGCGCCGAGCAGGAGGGCGGCTCCCTTGTGATTGAGGATTCGTGACTTGAGGTTCATCTTTGTCTCCTTGTACTCCCACGGGCCGCTGGGCCGGAAGCGGTGCGCTTCACGCGGCCGTACGGAGAGACGTCCGGGGGACGGGAAGGTTTACCCCGAGCCGGGGACCTCGCCCAGGAGGACGACCTCGCCGGTGGGGACCGGCCCACCGCCGCTCGGCTCCACCGACACCGCGAAGCGCGAGGCGCCCCCGAGGTCGTCGTCCTGGATCGTCACCACCGCCGGTGCCGAGCCCTTCACCTCGAAGACCCCGACCCGCGACGGCAGCGTCCCCAGGAACGCCCAGAGCTGGTAGCTCCTCGACTTCGGCAGCTGCGGCAACCCGTGGACCCAGAGGAGCCCTTCCTGGGCCTTGGGGCTGTAGAACAGGCGCGCCCGGGCCTCCGCCGCGCTCCCTTTGCCGGAGAGCACCGCCAGCCGTACGCCGGGATCCCGCATCCAGGCGAGCTCCGAAGCGCGCTCGCCGGCGATCCTGCCCCGGAGCTGGGCCGTCTCCGCCTGCGAGGCGCCCAGCTCGGAGGTCAGCCGGGCCACCTCGTGGCGCGCCCTTGTCCAGGCGATCGCCAGCACGACGGCCAGCGCCAGCGAGAGGCCGAAGGCGATCGACGCCAGCGGCAGCCGCTTACCCCCCCCTCGCCCGCGGTGAGGGCGGAGCCGCTCCTCGGTCCGGATGCGCTCCATGAGCTTGGCCTTGAGCGTAGGCGCCAGCAGCTCGCCGGGCAAGCTCGAGACGGCATCCTCCCGAGGGCCGTCGTCCCGGCCCATGTGTCCTCCTTGTTGACGGACCCTCACCAGGCCGCTACCGTCCGCCCGGCCGGACCGAACCCGTGTGATGTACGGAGCGTCCGGATGGAATAGATGAGCAGGAAGAGTCATGCAGGCGGGGGGCAGGCGATCCTGGCCTTCGAGGCCGAGATCCCGCTGCCGGAGGAAGCGCGCCGGCGCTACCTGAACTACGCCCTCTCGGTGATCACCTCGCGCGCCCTCCCCGACGTGCGCGACGGCCTCAAGCCTGTGCAGCGCCGCATCCTCTTCTCGATGTACCAGAACCTCCACCTGACGCCCGACGCCAAGTTCAAGAAGTCGGCCACGGTGGTGGGCGACGTCATCGGCAAGTACCACCCGCACGGCGACGTGGCGATCTACGACGCCATGGTCCGCATGGCGCAGCCCTTCACCCTGCGGGCGCCGCTGGTGGACGGGCACGGCAACTTCGGGTCGCTGGACGGCGATCCGCCGGCGGCCTACCGCTACACCGAGGCGCGCCTCCAGCCTTTAGCCATCGAGCTCCTCTCCGAGATCCGGAAGAAGACCGTCGACTGGCGCCCCAACTTCGATGGCGTCCACAGCGAGCCGATCGTGCTGCCGGCGCGCTTCCCGAACCTGCTGGTGAACGGCGCGGCCGGCATCGCCGTCGGCATGGCGACCTCGATCCCGCCGCACAACCCCCTGGAGGTGCTGGAGGCGGCGATCGCCATGGCCGCAGACCCCGAGGCCGACCCGCTCCGGCACATCAAGGGACCGGACTTCCCGACCGGCGGCCTCCTCCTCTCCAGCAAGCGCGAGCTGCGCGACATCTACGAGACCGGCCAGGGGACGCTCAAGCTGCGCGGCGAGTGGGAGGTCGAGGAGAAGGGCCGGGCCGGGCGGCAGATCGTGGTCACCTCGGTCGCCTACGGCGTCGACAAGTCGACGGTCATCGAGCGCATCGCCGAGGTGATCGAGGGGCGGAAGCTGGCGCCGCTGCTGGACGTGCGCGACGAGTCGACCGACGACGTCCGCATCGTGCTGGAGATCAAGCGCGAGGCCGACCCGGCGCTGATCATGACCTACCTCTACAAGCACACGCCGCTGGAGACCACGGTGCCGGTCAACATGACCTGCCTGGTCCCGACCGCGAACCCCGAGGTCGCCGAGCCGGCGCGCCTCTCGCTGAAGACGGTCCTGCGCCACTTCCTGGACTTCCGCCTGGAGACGGTGCGCCGCCGCTTTGCGTTCGAGCTCGCGCAGCTGCGGGACCGCATCCACATCCTGGAAGGCTTCACCGTCGTCTACGACGCCCTCGACGAGGTCATCCGCATCATCCGTAAGTCCGACGGCAAGCAGGACGCCTCCACCAAGCTGCAGAAGCGCTTCGGCATCGACGAGCTTCAGGCCGAGGCGGTGCTGGAGCTGAAGCTGCACCAGCTGGCGAGGCTTGCGATCGAGATGGTGCGCGCCGAGCTGAACGACAAGAGGATGGAGGCGCAGGCGATCGAGGGCATCCTGGCCTCTCCGGCGAAGCTCTGGCGCGAGGTGCGCGAGGACCTCGAGGCGGTGCGGGAGACGCTCTCCGGCCAGAAGCGCCGCACCCGGGTGACCCAGGCGGTGGAGGAGCCGGAGTACGACGCCGAGGCCTTCATGCAGTTCGAGGACACCGCCGCGGTCCTCACCGTGGACGGCTGGCTGAAGCGGCAGCGTGAGCTGAAGGACCCGAGGCAGACGCGCCTGCGCGAAGGGGACGAGGTCCTGGCGGTCATGCAGGGCTCCACCAAGGAGCCGGCGGTCCTCTTCTCGAGCTACGGCTCGGCCTACGTGCTGCGGCTGCACGACGTGCCCCCCTCGACCGGCTACGGCGAGCCGGTGCAGAAGCTCTTCAAGTTCAAGGACGGAGAGCGCGCGGTGACCGGCTTCTCCCTCGACCCGCGCCTCACGCCGGCCGGCACCGTCTTCCTGGCGGTCACCCGGAAGGGCTTCGTGCTGCGCTTCGAGAGCGGCGCCTTCCGCGAGGAGACGCAGCGCGGCGGACGCCGCTACGCGCGTCCCACCGAGGGGGACGAGGTGGTCTTCGTCGGCACCGTGGAGCCGGGAGACCTGGTGGCGATGGCCTCGGAGAAGGGGAGGGCGATCCTCTTCGACGCCGAGGAGGTGCCGGTCCTCTCCGGCGCCGGCAAGGGAGTCATCGGCATGAGGGTGGCGGCCGACGACCGCATCGTCGGCGCGGCGGTCTTCGGCGCCGAGGAGAAGCGGGCTGTGCTGCGGCTGATGAGCGACAAGGGGAACGAGGTGACGCTCACCCGGAGCTACACGGTCGTCTCGCGCGGCGGCAAGGGTTTCGAGCTCCGCAAGCGCGACCGGCTGGTCAAAGCGCTGCCCCCGGAGGTCGAGGTCGTAGACTTGACCGAGAGGGGATAAGAGCTTGGAAGTCGTTCTCGCCGAAAAATACGGGTTCTGCGCCGGTGTGCGCGTCGCCGACAAGCTGGTGCGCCTGGCCGCGCAGAAGGGCCTGAAGGGCGCGATCCTGGGACAGGTCGTCCACAACGAGAGCGTTGAGCGGGCCATGGCCGACCTCGGCTTCCCGACCGTGAACGAGCTCGCCGACGCGCGCGGGTACGACGACCGCATCGTCTACTCGGCGCACGGCGTGGCCCCCTCGGTCCGGGCCGAGGCGCAGAAGCTCGGCCTCGCCAGCATCGACACCACCTGCAAGTTCGTCACCGACATCCACAAGGAGATCGCCCGCTCGCTGGTCGACGGCTACTTCATCGCGATCATGGGGCAGTCGGACCACCGCGAGGTGATCGGCTACACCAAGGACCTCGACCCGAGCGTCTTCCGCGTCTTCTACCGCGTCGAGGAGGTGAAGGCGTTCGACTGGAGCTGCGTCGGGAAGGTGCGGATCGTCTGCCAGACGACGATCAACTTCGAGAACTTCGCCGAGCACGTGGCCGAGATCCGGCGCCGCGTCGGCGACGTGGCCATCGCCGACACCATCTGCTATGCCACCAAGGAGAATCAGGACGCGCTCCGCAAGCTGTGCGCCGACCCCGACATCGACGCCATCGTGGTCATTGGCGGCAAGCACAGCAAGAACACCAAGGAGCTGGCTCGGATCGCCGCCGAGTTCAAGCCGACCCTGCTGGTGGGGACCGCCGACGAGCTGGACCTCGCCAGGCTGGAAGGGGCGCGCCGGGTCGGCGTGACCGCCGGCGCCTCGACCCCGGACTACGACGTCGAGCGCGTGGTGGAGAAGATCACGGCCGCCTAGGCGTAGCCGATTTCGGGGGTGAGCGCGATGCGGCTGCGCATGAACGTCCCGCTGCCGCGGGCGATCGGGCGGTCTCGGGAGTCCCGCACCTCCGACTCCGCCACGATCAGGTTGGTGGAGCGGTGGACGACCTTGCCGGTGGCACGCAGCTCTCCTTCCGAGATCGGCCGCGTCAGGTAGACCGTGTAGCTGACGGTCAGCACGAAGACGTCGGTCACCAGCGAGTTGGCCGCGAAGAACGCCGAGTCGTCGAGCGCCTTGAAGTAGACCGACCCGTGCACCGCGCCGGCGGCGTGGAAGAACTCCGGCTTGACCGGGATCGTCAGCTCGGCGGTCCCTTCGGCGATGCGCAGCCGCGGCTCGTAGTACCGGTTGATCGGAGCGGTGGCATACATGCGCTCCAGCCGGCGGTAGTGCTCCTCCCCGTCAGCCATCCGACCGCTCGTCCGGCCCCTGCAGCAGCTCGGTCAGCTTCATGACCACCGCGCGCCCTTCTTCCTTGTGGTAGGGCTTGGAATAGAAATCGGTCAGGTCGAGCGGCTCGTGGATCTTGATGCGGCAGTTCTTGAAGAGCTTGCCCGGAAACTGCTTGTGGACGAGCAGCGCCGGAAATCCGTCGACCCGCACCGGCACCGCCAGCGCCTTGGTCCGGTGGAGGATCTGGGCGACCCCGGAACGCAGCGGCGCCCCCTTCTGCGTCGTCCCGGCCGGGAAGTGGAGCAGCCACCCCTCGGCGATCGCCTGCTCCACCTTGGCCACGCCTTCGAGGTCCACCGAACGGGTGACCTCGACGCCCCCTTCGCGGAAGCTGCGGCGGAACGTGATGCCACCGGCCTTGGTCAGCAGCCTGGAGATCAGGTTCCGCTGCATCGTCTCCTTGGCGGCCGAGAAGCGCAGCATCGGGGACTCCATCGGCATCCCCTTGCGCACGTAGACCAGGTCGAAGAACGCGATCGCTTCCATGAAGTAGGTCTGATGGTTGGAGAGGAAGACCACGTTCTTCCTGGGCAGCCGGTCGAGGAGATCGGCGCCCTCCACCCGCACCTTGTTCAGCAGCCGGAAGTAAGGGAGCGTGAACCCGGTGGCCAGGCCGAGCAACAGCCCGCGCCGGAGCCAGCGATCGAGGAACGTCTGCTCGAGGCTCTCCAGCTCGGTGATGTTCGCGGGCGTTAACGCGCTTTTCCGGACTCCCACAGCTCGATCCCCCACAGCACCATGTCGGTGGGCACGGGCTTGGCCCCCAGCCGGCGGAGCAGTGCCGACAGCTGGCCACGATGATAGGTCCCATGGTTGACGACGTGGCGCAGCACCGCCCACAACGGCGCGGTGCGTTCGGCGCCCTGGAGGTTCTTCCAGGTGAAGGGGCCGGACTTCCGCTCGGGCGTCAGCGTCTCGACGAACGCGGCCAGCCGGGGATGCGCGCCGGTCAGCAGCGCGGCCGCGTCCTCCAGGCCCGGTAGCTCGTCTTCCCTGGGCAGGACGGTCACGTCCTCGCCGGCGAAGCGGCGCGCCCAGGCGTCGGTGGCGCCGGCCAGGTGCACGAAGGTGGCCCGTGCCGAGGGCCAGCCGCCGGACGGCACCGCCCCTTCCGCTCCGGGGATCACCTGCTCGTACTGCGCGGCGGTCAGCGTCCGGAGGCTGCCGATCGCCCGCGCGTCGGCCCACTCGCTGTAGAGGTAGAGAGAGCGCAGCTCGTCTTCGATCACTTGCTCGGGTCCTCCACGATCGTGTGGGTCAGCGTGCCGAGCCCCTCGATCGCCAGGCTCACCACGTCCCCGGGGCGCAGCCACTGGTCCTGCGTCACCTTCGAGCCGTTCAGCTCCAGGAAGCAGCCGGTGCCGACGGTGCCGGAGCCGATCACCTCTCCGGGATGGAGCGTGACGCCGTCGGCGGCCCGCTGCACCAGCTGGGCGAACGTCCAGTCCATCTGCGAGACGTCGCCGTCGGAGACCCGCACGCCGTTCACCTCAGCGGTCATGCGGGCCAGCAGGACATTCCCCTTGGGGGATGGAGAGAGGCGGCCGGCGAGCTCGTCTTTGGTGACCAGCCAGGGGCCGAGCGCGGTGGCGAAGTCCTTCCCCTTGGCCGGGCCGAGGTTCAGCTTCATCTCCTCCATCTGGAGGGCGCGCGCCGAGAAGTCGTTCATCACCCCGTAGCCGAAGATGGCGGCGTCGGCCTCCTCCAGCGACGGGTTGGTGATCGTCTTGCCGATCACCACGAAGGCCTCCAGCTCGAAGTCCAGCCGCTCCAGCCGGCCACGGCCGACCCGCAGCTCTCCCGGGCCGATCACGCTGAGGTGGTTCGTGAAGTAGAAGACCGGGAAGAGGTCGAACTCCGGGATCATCTCCAGGCCGCGATTCCGGCGCGCCGTCGCGACGTGCTGGCGGAAGGCGTAGCCGTCGCGCATCGACACCGGGCGCGGGATCGGTGCCAGCAGCCGCGCCGACGACTCGGACACGATCGCAGCCTGCGGCGCGTCCTGGAGGAGCGCCTGCGCGCGCGGCAGCAGGTCGCCGACGTCGCGCAGCATCTCCAGCATGTCGACGCCCTCGAAGGCGTCGTCGGCCGCGGCGAAGTCCAGCAGGCGGCCGCCGTCGAGCGCGGCGCCGAGGCGCTCCCCCAGGCGGGGGAGCTGGAACGTCACGAGGCGCATTGGGCGGCGTTATACGACAAAGCCGCCGAGGGAGGAGACCCGGTTGAGACCGTCCAGTCCGGCGACCTTGTAGGCCTCGGCGAGCGTGGGGTAGTTGAAGGTCATGTCGCGGAAGTAGTCGATGGTGCCGCCGAAGGCGAGGACCGCCTGCCCGACGTGGATGATCTCGCTCGCGCCCTCGCCGAACGCATGCACCCCCAGCAGCTTCCGCGTCTTCGGGTCGAAGAGGAGCTTCAGCAGCCCCGTCTCGGCGCCCAGCATCTGCGCCTTGGCGATCTCCTCGTAGCGCGCCACGCCGACCTCGTAGGGCACGCGCGCGGCGGTGAGCTCCTGCTCGGTGCGGCCGACCATGGAGATCTCCGGGACCGTGTAGATGCCGTAGGGCAGGAGGTCGAGGCGGCTCTCCGTCGTCTCGCCGAACATGTGGGCGCTGGCGACCCGCCCCTGCTCCATGGAAGCGGAGGCCAGCGACGGGAAGCCGATGACGTCCCCGGCCGCGTAGATGTGCGGCACCGAGGTCCGGAAGCTCGTGTCCACCGCCAGCCGCCCGCGCACGTCGGCGCTCAGTCCCGCGGCGGCGAGGTCGAGGAGGTCGGCGTTCGTCCTCCGGCCGACCGTGTAGAGGAGGCCGTCGGCGTGGATCTCCTTGCCGCTCTCCAGGAGCGCGACCACGCGCCGGCGCTCGTCGCGCGTCACCGAGACGACCTTCTCGCCGAGGCGGAGCGTGGTGCCCGCCTGGCGCATCGAGGCGGTGAGCGCGTCCACGATCTCGCGGTCCACGAACTCCAGGATCGACGGGCGCTGCTCGATGACCGTCACCCGGATGCCGAGCGCGGTCAGCATCGAGGCGTACTCCAGGCCGATCACGCCGGCGCCCACCACGATCAGCTCGCGGGGAAGGCCGCCCACCGAGAGGAGCTGGTCGGCGTCCACCACCCGCTTGCCGTCGATGGCGATCGACGGGTGGTGCGCCGGGCGTGTGCCGCAGGCGATGAGGACGTGCTCGGCGCGAAGGCGGCTTGCCTGGCCGTCCGCGGCGGCGACCTCGAGGGTGTGCGGGTCGACGAAGCGGGCCATCCCCTCCACCACGGTCACCCGGTTGCGCCGCAGCTGGGCCCGCACCACGTGGAGCTCGCGCTCCTTGACCGCCTGGACGCGGAACGCGAGATCGGCCGCCGAGATCTCGTCCTTGAGGACGTAGTCGCGCCCGTAGAAGGAACGCTGGCGGAACCCGGTCAGGTAGAGGATCGCCTCCCGCAGCGTCTTGGAAGGGATGGTGCCGGAGTGGAGGCTGACGCCGCCCAGCGACGCGGGGCGGTCCACCACCGCCACGCTCTTGCCGCGCTTGGCGGCGCCGATGGCCCCCTTCTGCCCGGCCGGGCCGGAGCCGATCACCACCAGGTCAAAGGCGCGCGCGTCCATCAGCCTGCCTCCGGGAGGCGCTTCTGGCTCACCGCCTCGAGCACCACGCCGCGCACGAAGTCGACGTAGGCGTTGGTGAAGAAGCCGCTGTGTCCGTGGACGACGTCGTCGGAGGCGCGCACGACCCAGAAGGGATTCCGGAGGTCGGTCGAAGGGGAGCAGGTCAGCTCGGCGCGGCCGTAGCGCATCGGGGCGCCGCAGGCGCGCGCGGGAAGGTGGGCATCGGCGGCCGGATCCTCCAGCGCCGCCACGCGCCGCGCCACCTCGGGGAGCTCCTCCTCGCCCACGTCCTCCAGCGCCAGCTCGCAGGCGCAGCGGCTCGAATGTTCGGTGCGGCGTCTGGCGACGCCGCGGAGATCGCCTCCGCCAAGTCTCCGGCGACCCGCATCTTCGACGGCGGCTTCCAGCCGGTAGTCGACGAAGTCGTCGTAGTTGCCGACCGATGTGCGCAGCGCGCGCTTGTCGTCGGGATGGGCGGTCCGCTCCCAGGCCGTCTCGATCAGGCGTCCCAGCGGGAACCAGGTCTGGTTGGGGCCGTCGGTCTCGGAGGCGATGATGACCAGCACCGGCCCCTGCCGCGGCGCGAAGCGCCGGAACGAATGGCTCAGCTCGTACAGGCTCCGGTAGCGCGCCGCCTCGAAGGCGGGGTTCACCAGCACCACCAGGTCCCCGAAGCCTTCGATGACCGCCTGCCCCGGCCTCTCGCGCTCGCGCACCAGCGCCTCCACCACCCGCGACTTCAGGATGTTCGCCAGCGCGTCGTAGACCATGGTGCCGCCGAAGCTGTGGCCGATGATCACCAGCCGGGCGCGGTTACCGTCAACGAGACGGTCAGCAGAGCGGGTCGCCGGAGCCTTGGCGGAGGCGATCTCCGCGGTGTCGTGCGGCACCGCATTCATTCTCTTGACCGCCAGGTCGACCCGTGTCAGGAGCTCGATCAGGTCGCCGCTGCCGATCTTGTGGGCGACCCGTTTGCGAGCCCAGAACGTCAGGTCGGAGAACGGGTGGAGGGTTCCCGAGCGGCCGCGCCAGCCGACGAAGATGCCCACCACCCGGCGCGAGGTGACGCGCCCGCCCGAGGCGCGGGTGATCGCCTGGGTGTCATGGGCGATCTGGGTGAGGAACGTCCGGAAGCAGGCCACGTTCTGATCGCAGAGCGAACCGTCGTGATGCCAGCCGTGGGCGAAGACCCCGACGATCAGGCCGCCGCTACGGGCCTCCTCGGCGTCCAGCGTCTGCTCCAGGAGCTCGAGCTGGCGGCGGTCCCAGAAGCGCCCCTGGTCGTCGAACTCCACGAAGGCCAGCGTGAACTCCGGATGCACCTCCACCGAGCGCCCCTGGGCCTCGGCGCGCCCCTCCTCGCAGGAGAGGCGCTCCACCGAGGTCTCGACGGCGCTGGCCGATCCGCGCGCCGGCGCGTGGGCGGTGCAGCCCGCCAGCGCCAGCGCCAGCAGCGCGGCGGCCCGTTTCACGCGGCACCTCCGGCGACCAGCGCGATCGGCGCGTCGGGCTCGTGCGCCTCGGCCACCTGCTCCCATCGGACGAGCTTCAGGTCCTTGACGAAGACCGCGTAGAGGACCGGAACCATCAGCAGCGTGATGAAGGTGGCGGCGGTGAGGCCGCCGATCTGGGCGTAGCACATCGGCTCCCAGAGCGGGCCGCCGTGCGAGGCCAGCGGGAAGAGGGCGATGACGGTGGCGCCGACGGTGATCAGCACCGGCCGCAGCCGCATGATGCCGGCGTCCAGGAGCGCCTGCTCCAGAGGCTCTCCCTCGGCGTGCTTCTCCTCGATGAAGTCGAAGAGCACGATGACGTGGGAGACGATGACGCCGATCAGGGAGGCGATGCCCAGGAAGGCCATGAAGCCGAAGGGCGCCTTCATGATGCCGAGCGCCAGGAACGCCCCGACGATGCCGAAGGGGATGGCGGCGAAGACGATGAGCGGCTTGACCGCGTTCTTGAACTGGACGACCAGCGCCAGGTAGATCATGCCGACCGAGATGGCCATCACCGTGGCCAGGTCCTTGAAGCCGCGCTGCTGCTCCTTGTACTCGCCGGCCACCACCAGCTTGTAGCCGGGCGGCAGCGTGCGCTGAACTTCCCGGATCTTCGGGAAGGCGGCGTTCAGCACCTCGGAGGGGAGGACGCCGGTGGCCGGGAAGGCCGAGACGGTGATGGTGCGGAAGTGGTCGCGGCGCTGCAGCTTCTCGGTCTGCAGCTCGTAGCCGACGGTGGAGACGAGGCCCAGCGGCACCCGCTGCGTTCCCTGGCTGCCGCCGACGTAGAGGTCCTCGACGTCGGAGAGCCGCGCGCGCTCCTCCATCCGGAGGCGCGCCACGATCGGGATCTGCTTCTCGCCGTCGCGCAGGCTGCCGACCAGGTGGCCGTTCAGCCCGGCGGCCGAGGAGGTCGCCACGTCGAGGTTGGTGATGCCGGCCATGGCGGCCCGGTCGGGGTCGATCTTCAGCTTCACCGAGAAGCTCTCGGCGCCCCAGTCGTTGCGGACCCGCACCGCGCCGGGGGTCTCGCGGAGGATCGTCTCCAGGCGCGCCGCCTGGGCGCGGAGGGTCGCGACGTCCTCGCCGGAGACGCGGATGGAGACCGGGATGCCGATCGGCGCGCCGGTCTCGAGCTGGCGCACGTCCACCCGGGCGCCGGCGATCTCGGCCGAGAGCGAAGTCTGCAGCTCGGCGACCAGCGGCCCGGTGTCGTGCTTGTCGATCGTCTGGATGATGATCTGCGCGTAGTTCAGCTGGGTCAGCTCGGGCACCACCGAGGACCAGAAGCGCGGGCCAGAGCCGCCGATGAAGGTGGTCAGCGACTCCAGGACCTCGTGCTTCGGACCGTGCTGCGAGCCGTGCTTCTTCCCGAACTCCTCGGCGGTCCGGCGGATGACGTCCTCGGCCTCGGCAGCCACCTTGGCGGTCGCCGAGAAGGGCGCGTCCTCCGGCAGCCAGACGTCGACGTAGGAGAGGTACGAGTAGTCCTTGGGGAAGAACTGCTGCTTGAGGCTCTTGGCGAAGAGGCCGCCGATGACCAGGAGGACCATCGAGCCGGCCAGCACCGCCTTGCGATGCTCGATGGCGGCCATGCCGACCTTGTAATACCAGGCCGCGAAGCCGCTCTTGCGCCTTTCTTCGATCGACTTCTCCGCCTTCGGCTTCAGCAGGTAGTAGCCGAGCAGCGGGATGAACGTCATCGAGACGAGGCGCGAGGCGACCAGCGAGGCGCCGATCACGATCGGCAGGCTCTTGATGAACTGGCCGGTGTCGCCGCCGATCAGCAGGAACGGCAGGTAGGCCACGATGTTGGTGATGGTGGCGTAGAGGATCGCGGTGGCGAGCTTGGTGGGTCCGAGCCAGGCGGAGACGAGCGGCGGGTGCCCCAGCGCCAGGTCGCGCTTGATGGCGTCGCCGGCCACCACCGGGTCGTCGACCAGGAGCCCGAGCGCGATGATCAGCGAGGCGATCGAGACCTGCTGGAGGTCGATGCCGAGGAGGCTCATCAGCCCGAACGTCATCGCCAGGGTGATCGGGATCGAGACCGCCATCAGCAGCGCCGAGCGCCACTCCCAGAAGCCGACCAGCGAGACCAGCACCACCAGGGCGATCGCCTCGTAGAGGCTGCTCATGAAGAGGTGGACGCTCTCCTCGACCTGCAGCGGCTGGTCGGAGGTGCGCGCCAGGACCAGGTCTTCCGGCAGGCGCGACTTGACGTCGGACAGGGCGGCGTCGACCGCGGCTCCGAGGTCGCCGATCTTCTCGCCTGAGCGCATCTGCACCGACAGTGTGATGGCCCGGGTCCGCTGCCAGGAGCCGTCGGCGGCGCGGTGGCCGTAGTTGTTGAGGAAGCGCGGCGGGCTGTCGTAGGCGCGCACCACGTTGACCAGGTCGCGCAGGTAGACCGGCGAGCCGCTCTTGCTGCGGGCGACCTGGACGTCGCCGATCTCCTTCTCGCTCTGGAACTCGCCGGAGGGGTCCACGGTGACGCTCTTGCTGCCCACCTCGACGACGCCGCCCGGCGCGGTGATGTTGCGGGCGCCCAGCGCGTTCTGCAGCACCTGCGCCGGGATACCGTAGGAGGCCAGCTTCTCCTGCGAGAACTCCAGGATGACCCGCTCGTCCAGGACACCGGAGCGCGTCACCTTGGCCACCTGCGGCACGCCCTGGAGCGTGCGCACGATGAGGTCGGTGAAGTCGTCCATCTGGCGGTAGGTGTACTTGTCGCCGGCCGCGGCGGCGATGGCCTCACGGGTTCCGGAGACCTCGCGCACCACGATCGGCTTCCAGGTGTCGGGGTGGAGCTCCGAGGCGCGCAGCCGCTCCTCGATGAACCGGGCCGCGCCGGCGGCCAGCTCGGCGTCGGAGAGCGAGGTCACGCCGTCGAGGCCCACGAAGCGCGGCCCCTCGAGCGGGCGCACGTCAGTGGCGAAGCCGGTCTCGCGCGCCCAGGCCAGGAAGAGGTCGCGCGAGCGGTGGACGACGTCGGCCGGGACGGCGTCGGGCACGAGGCCGATGACCGAGACGCGGCCGCTCTGGCCGCCGCGCACCCTCGCGATCTCGGCCGCCACGTCCCGGGCCTTGAGGTCGATCTCCACGCCGGAGGCCTTCGGGCTGGCCACCGTCAGCATCAGGGCGGCGGTGTCGCCGAAGTCCTTGATGAACTGGATCGGGCGGGAGCCCTCGGGCAGGCCGGTGATGGTGTTCAGCTTCATCGCGACGTCGTCGAACTCCTTGCCGCGATCGGCCACGTTCTCACGCAGCTTCACGAAGACGATCGCGATGCCGGTGCGGGTGATGGAGCGGACCTCCTCCACGTTGGAGTTCTCGGCCACCTTCTGCTCCAGGCGGCGGGTGATGAGCGGCTCGACCTTGTCGACGGGAGCGCCGGGCCAGGCGCACATGGCGACCGCCTCTCGCGCCTGCACGTCCGGGTCCTTGCGCTGAGGCATCTTCAGGTAGCCCAGCACGCCCCAGGCGACGGTACCGAGCAGGAGCACCCAGGAGATGTGCCGGTTCTCGGTGAAGAAGCGGGCGGTGTTGCGGGTGGTGCGGATGGCCTCCGCATCGCTCTTGAGGTGTGACATGACGTTCTCCTGCCTCTGCTTCTTCTTCAGGGGATGACGCGGACGGCCTCGCCGTCGGTCAAGAGCGCGGCGCCGGTGACCACCACCGACTCGCCGCTTCGAATGCCTTCCAGCACGCTGACCTGGTTGCCGGCGATGCCGCCCAGCTTCACCTCGCGCGCGCGAGCGGCGCCGTTCTCCACGACGTAGACGGCGTAACCGTCCCCCCTCGGCGATTTCAGGACGGACCACAGAGGGACGGAGGGAGCGCTCGGCGCCGCGAGCGTCTCCGCGTCGGCCTTCACCTCCACCACTGCGACCATCCCGGTCTTGAGGCGTCCGCCGGCGTTGGGGATGGTGACCTCCACGTCGAAGACGCGGCTGGTCGGGTCGGCCGACGGGGAGAGCGCGGTGATGCGGCCGGGGAAGGTGACGCCAGGGGCGGCCTGCGCGGCGACCGGGATGGCGTCGCCGATGCGGAGCGACTGGACGACGGTGTCGGGCACGCCGAAGACCGCCTTCATGGTGTCGGTGTCGGCGATGACGAAGCCGACCGACCCGGGCCCGACCAGCGCGCCCTCCTCGATGGAGCGCGAGAGGACGACGCCGGAGAGCGGGGCGACGAGTCGGGTGTCGCCGTGCGAGAGCACCGCGGCCTCGAGCTGGGCCTGCGCCGCCGCGGTTCGCGCGTCGCTCATCGCCAGGCCGGCACGGGCGCCGTCGAGGTCGGGGCGGGTGAGGCTGGCGGAGGCGAAGAGGCTCTCGGCCCGGGCGGCGTCGAGGCGAGACCTGACGGCGGCCGCCTGCGCCTCGGCCAGCGCGGCGCGCGCCTGGGCGACGCGGGCCGAGGTGTCCTGCTGCCGGACCGTGGCCAGCAGCGCGCCCTTGGTGACGCGGTCACCGGCCTGCAGCAGGTGGGAGCCGGCGGTCGCCGGAGACTTGGCGGAGGCGATCTCCGCCGGCGCCAGCGGGCGCCGGCCAACACCTACCGCGGCGATGTCGTCCACGTAGCCCGCCGAGCGGAACGCCACGCCGACCTGGGCACGGGGCTGGAGCGTGGCGGAGTAGCGGTGGCCGCGCGGCGCGCTGGTGGACTGCGCGGCGGCGACCCGGACCGGCGTGGCCGGCTTCGGGGCGCCCTTCTCGGCGGCGCAGGCCGCCAGCGACGCGGTGAGCGTGAGCGCGATGATCTTCGTCGTCTTCATAGGTCCTCCCCATGGCTCTTTTCGTAATCGGCCCGCGCCGTCCAGTAGGACAGCAGGGCGTCGTTCTCTTCACGGGTGGCGTCGGCGTGGGACGCCTGGGCGCGCAGCAGCTCGGACATCAGCGTCGCGCTCGCTTCGTACCGGTTCTTCTCGACCCTCAGCCGCTCGGCGGCGGCGGTGCGGGAGAGGCGGGCGGCCTCCAGCAGGCGGTGCGTCTCGGACAGCTTCCGGACGTCGCGGGAGACCGCGACGGCCGCCAGCTCCTCGGCTTCCCTGGCCTTCAGGCGCGCCTCCTCGGCGGCCTTCTTCTTCTCGGCCAGCTCCTTCGTCCGGCGGCCGCCGTCGAAGACCTCCCAGGAGAGGCTGATGCCGGCACTGGCGATGTTCTTCGGCAGCAGCTCGGTGCCCCAGGGCGAGAGGTAGCTGAAGGTAAGCGAGACGTCGGGGATGAACTCGGCGCGGGCCAGCTTGGTGTCGACCTCGGCGAGGGAGGCGCCGATGCGCGCCTGCCGGACGGACGGCTTCCGCTCACGGGCGTCGCGCCGGGCCGCTTCCAGGAGCGGCTGCTCCGGCAGCGCCTCGGGCACGTCGGCCAGCTCGAACTCGGTCTCCAGCTCGCGCGCCAGGTAGGCGTTGAGGAGCTCCTTCTGCGTTCGCAGCGCGTCTTCCAGCGTGGCCACGTCCGCTCCGGCGCGGGCGACTCGCGCCTTGGCGTCCATCAGCTCGCCGGGGAGCGCCGTCTCCTTGCCCACGGCCTCGGAGGCCAGCCGCTCGATCTCGTGAGCCAGGCGCTCGGCCTCCCGGGCGGCGGTCAGCGAAGCGCGCGCCCGGAGGGCCCCGTAGTAGGCGGCGCGCACCGCGCCGGCGATGTCGCTCTTCGTCTCGCGCGCCTGCTCGGCCGCCAGGTCGACCCCGAGGCCGCGCGCCTTGACGCCGAGCTCGATCTTGTAGAGCTGGGAGATCGGCTGCGAGAGGCGGGCGATCGCCAGCGTGGTGAAGCTCGGCTCGGTGGTGATGGTGGTGTCGGTCGCCGGGATCGGGCCGGTGCCGGGGTAGTTCCCGAAGGCGCCTTCCTTGAACTCGAAGTCGATCGAGGTCAGCAGCCGGGACTCCAGCAGCTCGGCCTTGAGGGTCGGGAGGCGCGACGACTTCGCCTTGGCCAGGCGGTCCCTGGCTTGCCCGACCTCCAGCGCCGCCGCGGCGACCTGCCGGTTGTGCTGCAGCGCCAGGTCGAGGGCGGCGTTCAGGGTGAGGACCTGATTCTCGGCGCGAGCGGCTGCCGCCGCCAGCAGCAGCGGCAGGAGGAAACGGAATCTGCGGGTCATCACGACCTCCTCCTCGACGAGGCGCGGCGAATACGCGCGCCGATGGCGTGGGCGAAGGGCTCGCAGCGGGCCAGATCGAAGGCCAGCAGCTCCGTCCGCTCCACCTGGTTGAGCGCGAGCCCGCCGGCCGCGAGCTCGTCGAGCGCGGCGGCGCGGTCCCGCTGGAAACGGGCGCGGAAGGCCTCGTCGGTGACGAGCCTCCCCAGGATCATCTCCACATTGGATTGCGTCATGCCCGGTCCTATGACACGCCGCGTGCCAGGCCGGAGGCAGCGGCGTTCACGGCCGCAGCTCGTTGCGCGACAAGTGTTTACGGGCAGCGGCCACCGGGCGCGACCGTGTGGCGCCTGTCCGCCCGCAGACAGGCTGTCGGCAGGCTGACAGGCGTGTCGGGTGCTACGCTTTCACCGATGGCCGAGCCCCAGGACCTCTCGCCCGGTTCTCGCACGGTCGTCGACCTCGTCGGCAGGAAGCGCCAGGAGACCAAGCACGAGGAGGCGCACGTCCGCCACTGGCTGGCGGCGGTTCTGGAGCGCCACGGCCCCATGGTGGAGTCGCTGGCGCGCGGCGTGGAGGCCAAATCGCTGCGGCAGAGCCTCTATGAGTCGCTCGCCAAGGGGGAGGTGGGGGACCCGCTGCCGCTCGACAGCGTGCTGGAGGAGGCCCGCAAGCTCTCCGCGGGCGAAGGGCGGACCCAGGTCACCGAGCGCGACCTGGCGACCGCGGTGCTCCGCTCCGCCGGCTACGACCTGATCGGCGGCGGCCCGTCGCCGGTCCCCGGCTCCGCCCCGGCTCCGGCTCCGAAGGAAGCAGCCGCGCCGGGCGCGCCCGCCGCCTACACCCCCCGCGCCAAGCGCCCCACCCCGATGCTCGACCAGCTCGGCCTGGACCTCACCGCCCAGGCGCGCGACGGCAAGCTCAGCCCGGTGGTCGGCCGGCACGAGGAGACCGACCTCGTAGTGGAGACGCTCTGCCGGCGCACCAAGCGCAACCCGGTGCTCATCGGACCCGCCGGCGTCGGCAAGACGGCCATCGTCGAGGGGCTGGCGCGCCGCATCGTGGACGGCACCATCCCGCAGGTCCTCCGCGACACGCGCCTGATCGCGTTGCAGCCTTCCTCGCTGGTCTCGGGCTCCCACATGATGGGGGAAATGGAACGCCGCATGACCGCGGTCATCGCCGAGGCGAGCCAGGACGGCATCCTGCTCTTCATCGACGAGGTCCATTCGATGATCGGCGCCGGCGGCAGCCAGGGGCACTCCGACATGGCCAGCCTGCTGAAGCCGGCGCTGGCACGCGGCGCGCTGGCCTGCATCGCCGCCACCACCGACGAGGAGTACCGCCGCTTCGTGGAGACCGACTCGGCGCTGGAGCGGCGCTTCCAGCCCGTGCGGGTGCAGGAGCTGGGCCCCGAGGAGACGATGGCGGTGCTGCGCTCCCTGCGCGACGAGCTCGGCACGCTGCGGGGCGTGCAGGTCAGCGACGCCGTGCTGCGGCGCCTGGTGGACCTGGCCGCCTCGCACATGAAGAACCGCTACTTCCCCGACAAGGGGGTGGACCTCCTGGAGCAGTGCATCGCCTGGGCGGTCGCCAACGGCAGGAAGGAAGTCACCGCCGCCGACGCCGAGGGCATCGTGCAGCGGACGGTGGGCATGCCGGTCGCGCCGGCGGCCCGCGTGAAGTCGCTGGTGGAGGCGCTGCGCGAGGCCGCCCTGCTGGACGACGTCGCCCTGGACGACCTGGCGGCCCGCCTGCAGGTGACGCTGCGCGGGCTGGATGTGCGCCACCTGCGGCCGAACGCGGTGGTCCTCCTGGCCGGCAAGGCCAGGCCGCTGGCCGAGGCGCTCTCGGAGACGATCGCCGCGTCGCTCTTCGGCTCGCCCGACCGCGTGGTGGCGATCGACTTCGCCCGCTTCACGCACCACACCGACGTGACGCTCCTCCTGGGGGCGCCGCCGGGCTACGTCGGCTACAGCGACAACCTGCCGCTCCACCGGGTGGTGCAGACGCCGTGGTGCGTGCTGCGCTGCGAGAACGTCGACGCCTGCCACCCGCAGGTCCTGTCGATCCTGCTGCAGGCGCTGGCCGACGGCTTCTTCACCGAGTCCCGCGGGAAGCGCGTCTACCTCAGCGATACCGTGGTCCTCGTGACCGCGGGGAGCGCGCCGGAGGAGGCGCGGCGCCCGATGGGCTTCGGCGAGGCCGCCGCTCCGACGCAGCCGGCCGACGCGCGCGCAGTGATCGCCGCGGAGCTGGGCGCCGAGCTGATGGCGCAATGCGACGTGGTGGTGACCTCGGCGCCCCAGCTGACCGCCGGTCCCGAGCGGGTGCGGTCGCTGCTTCTGGAGCTGGCCGAACGCTACCGCCCGCAGGGGCTGGAGCTGCAGTGGGACGACAGCGTGGTGGCCTGGCTGGCGACGCACGAGCGCGCCGCGGCGGCGGGCGCCCGCGACTGGGAGCGGCTGGTGGACCGCCGCATCTCGTCGGTGCTCGTACCGCACCTCTCGGAAGAGGGCGCCGCGTCCGGGGCGCTGCGGCTGAGCTACGCCGGCGGCACCCTCCAGGCCGAACGCACCGGACCCGACGAGCCGAAGGGCTGAGACTCGAAGACGAAAGAGGACAGGAGGAGCAGATGGAGTTCAAGACGCAGGCGCACAAGGCGATTTTCGAGAGGGTCGCCGGTCTCCTGAAGGAGATGTTCGGCGAGATGGTCCAGCAGAGGCCGGACAGGACGGTCTTCTGGATCCAGTTCGGCTCGTGCATCGTCAACATCGGCGTGAACCAGTGGGGGGACGAGGACGCCACCGTCATCGTCTACTGCTACGTGGTGACCGGCGCCGACCTGCGGCAGGACCTCCTCCTGCATCTCTTGAAGAAGAACGACACCACCCGCTTCGGCGCCTTCAGCGTCGACGAGTACAACAACGTCTGCTTCCAGCAGACGATCATCGGGTCGACCGTGGACAAGACCCAGCTGAAGGCCACGGTGATGGCAGTCGCCTACACCTCCGACAACTCCGACGACGAGATCGTCAGCCGCTGGGGCGGCCAGCGGGCCATGGACCGCTAGACCTTCAGCGCGTGCTTCTCCATGCGGGCGTAGAGCTGCCCGCGGGTGAGACCGAGCAGCCGCGCCGCCAGCGACTTGTTTCCCTTGGCGCGCTCCAGCGCGCTCTCGATGAGGCCCTTCTCGACGGTGTCGACGTGGAGCTCTCCCGGCGGCGGCGCGGCGCGGGAGACCTCGGCGAAGGGGAGATGCTCGCTGGTGACCAGCCCTCCCTCGCAGAGGATCGCGGCGCGCTCCATCACGTTGCGGAGCTCCCGCACGTTGCCCGGCCAGCCCTGCCGCAGCAGCACGTCGCGCGCCTCCTGCGAGATGCCGGCGGGGTGCTCGCCCATGCCGCGGCCGAAGGCATCCAGGAACGCCTCGGCCAGCGGCAGGATGTCGTCGGGCCGGTCGCGCAGCGGCGGCAGCGCGATCTCGAAGACGTGCAGCCGGTAGTAGAGGTCCTCGCGGAACGCCCCCTTGGCGACGGCCTCCAGCAGGTTGCGGTTGGTGGCGGCGATCACCCGCACGTCGGCCTTCAGCGTCTTGCCGCTGCCGAGCCGCTGGAACTCGCGCTGCTCCAGGACCCGCAGGAGCTTGGCCTGCACCGCCGGGCTCATCTCGCCGACCTCGTCGAGGAAGAGGACGCCGCGCGCCGCCTGCTCCACCCGTCCGATGCGGGTGGCGATCGCGCCGGAGAAGGCGCCGCGCTCGTGCCCGAAGAGCTCCGATTCCAGGAGCTGCTCCGGCAGCGCCGCGCAGTTCAGCGCCACCAGAGGCCCGCCGGCCCGTGGGGAGGCGCGGTGGAGGAAGCGGGCCACCACCTCCTTGCCGGTGCCTGATTCGCCGACCAGCAGCACCGTGGTGTCGGTGGCGGCGACCCGCGCCGCCTGCTTCAGGACGTGCTTCCAGCGGGGCGAGATGCCCACGATCTGCCCGCTCTGCTGGTCGGCGTCCTGGAGCAGCGTGCGGACCCGCTCCTCCAGCCGCTCGGCGCGGCCGCGCGCCTCGGCGGCGTGCTCGGCGGCTTCGGCCAGGTCCTTGTGGGCGAGCGCCAGCGAGACGTGATCGGCGATCCGCCGCGCGACCTCCAGCGTGCCGCGGTCGTAGGCTCCGGGCGTCTTGCTGGCGAAGTAGAGCGCCCCGATCTTCTCGGCCTTTCGGAAGAGCTTCACCCGCACCGCGGTCTGATAGCCGTGCGTCAGCCAGAGCTGCTTGCGCACGTCGTCGACCACCGCCGAGACCGGCTCCCACTCCCCGTCCGGCGCCTCCGGCGGGAACTCACCGTGGAAGATCACGTCGACGCCGAGGAGCGCGCCATCGTGCGGCACCGTCTCCGAGCTCTTCACCAGTGCGTCGGCCTGGAGATGGTCGCGCAGGGACTCCAGCATCGGCAGCCCGTCGACCTCGAACGGGGTGCGAAGGGAGCGCGCGAACACCGCCGTCTTGCGGCGCCCCTCCTCGAGGAAGGCGAGGACCATCATGTCGTGCGGCAGCACCGGCTGCACCACCTCGGAGATCCGGGCAAAGACCTCGCGCACGTCGAGCGCGTCGGCCACCGTGGGCAGGAGCAGCGACAGCGCCTCGCTTCGTCGGCGCGCCTCGCGCGCCGACGCCAGCTCGCCTTCGAGCTCCGCCAGCCGCGCCCGTGCCGCTTCCAGATCGCTCGTCACCATCGGGGTGATGACGAGATCATCGCAGATCGGCCTGTCAGAAAGCCGCTTCGGCCAGGACGCGGTGCACCAGCTGCACGCAGACGGAGCCCTCTCCCACCGCGGCGGCGACCCGCTTCACGCTGCCCGCCCGCACGTCGCCCACCGCGAAGACCCCCGGGACGCTGGTCTCGAAGAGGAGCGGCGGGCGCTCCAGCGGCCAGCCGTCGCCCGGACCCAGGTCCTGCCCGGTCTTCACGAAGCCCTTCGAGTCGAGCGCGACGCAGCCGTCCAGCCAGGCGGTGTTGGGGCTGGCGCCGGTCATCAGGAAGACGTGGCGGATCTCGGCGGTCGTGCTCTCGCCGCTCGCGGCGTCATGCCACCGGACACGCTGGAGACGCCCGTTCCCTTCCAGGGCTTCGATCTGGGTGCGGGTGCGCAGGACGATCGAGGGGTTCTCCTCGATGCGCCGGATGAGGTAGCGCGACATCGTCTCCCCGAGGCCCGCGCCCCTCACCAGCAGGTGGACCCGGCAGCCCTGGCCGGCGAGGAACACCGCCGCCTGCCCCGCGGAGTTGCCGCCGCCGACCACCACGACATCCTCGGCGCGGCAGGCGTTGGCCTCGATCTGGGTGGCCCCGTAGTAGACGCCGACCCCCTCGAAACGCCCCAGGTCGGGGACGTCCGGCCTCCGGTAGCGAACGCCGGTCGCGACGATCACCGTCCGCGCCCTGACGAACGTCTCCTCGCCGACCTGCACCCGGAAGGGGCGCCGGTCGCAGGCCAGGTGCGCGGCGGCGCGCGCTACCGCCAGCTTCGCCCCGAACTTCTGGGACTGCAGGAGCGCCTGGCGCGCCAGGTTCTGCCCGGAGATGCCGGTGGAGAAGCCGAGGTAGTTCTCGATGCGCGAGCTGGAGCCCGCCTGCCCGCCCGGCGCGTTCGCCTCGACCACCAGCACGTCGAGCCCCTCGGAGGCGCCGTAGACCGCGGAGGCGAGACCGGCGGGGCCGGCGCCGATGACCACCAGGTCGTGGAGGGCCTCATCCACCCGGTTCAGGTCGAGGCACCCGGCGACCTCCCCGAGGGTGGGTTTCTTCATGACGTGGCGGCCCATGCAGATCAGCACCGGCAGGTCGTCGGCGCAGACCTGGAACGTCGCCAGCGCCTGCTCCACCGCCGGGTCGCGCTCCAGGTCGAGGTAGGCGTGCGGCTGGCTGTTCCGGGTGAGGAACTCCTGCAGCTCGAGCGTGCCGGCGGAGTGCCGCGAGCCGATCAGCACCAGGCCGCCGAGGCCCAGCTCCAGCAGCCCCAGCCGCCGCAGCAGGAAGGCGCGCAGGAACGTCTCGCTCAGCTCGGCGTCGGTCTGCACCAGCGATCGCAACCGCTCCGCGGGGATCTCCAGCACGCGGGTGGCCCCGCGGGCACGGGCCTTGACGATGACCGGCCGCCCCGACAGCAGGTCGACGTCGCCGGTGAAGGTGCCCGGGCCGTGGTGGGTCATGACCTGGTCGTCGCCGGTGAGGATGGCGATCTCCCCCTCGAGGAGGACCAGCAGCGGGAGGTGCCGGTCGCCCATCTCGAAGATCGGTGCGCCGTCCTGGAAGCGGCGCTCCCGCGCCAGCGGCGCCAGGCGCGCGAGCTGCGCCGGGCTCAGCACCGGGAAGACCTGGTCGCGGTCGGCGCCGGCGGCGCGGAAGTCCGCGCTCCGCTTCAGCTTTTCCTGCAGCTCGGCCTCGTTCATGACACGGTCTTCCGGAAGGCGCGGGTGGAGCCCAGGACCAGCAGCGTGGAGAGGCCGAGCAGCGCGGCCACGTGCGGCCAGAGGTCGGCGAGCGTGGCGCCGCGCAGCACGATGCCGCGCGAGATCGCGATGAAGTGGGTGGCCGGGATCACCTTGGAGACCCACTGCAGCGGCACCGGCAGCGAGGCCAGCGGGAAGACGTAGCCGGAGAGGAAGACCGAGGGGAGCAGGAAGCCCTGGGTGCGCTGCATCGCTTCCATCTGCGTGCGGGCCCGCGAGGAGACCAGGAGGCCGAGCGCCAGCAGCGCGAAGAGGTAGACGGTGGCCAGCGCGATCAGCAGCGGCCAGCTGCCGTGCACCGGTACCCGGAAGACGGCGGTCATCACCAGCAGGCTGGTCAGCAGGAGCCCGAAACCGAGCGCCAGGTAGGGGAGGAGCTTCCCCAGCACCACCGCGATCGGCGAGACCGGCGTCACCAGCAGCTGTTCCAGGGTGCCACGCTCCCGCTCGCGCACGATCGAGAAGGACGCCAGCATGGTGCCGGAGAACATCAGCAGGATGCCCACCAGGCCGGGCAGGAGCAGGTTGGCGCTGCGGGAGTCGGGGTTGAAGAGGATGGTGGGGAAGGGCTGGTGGCTCATCGCCTTCCCCTCCAGCGAGCGGCTGAGGGCGATGCCGTTGGCGGCGGCCAGCGTCTGGCTGGAGATGTTCGAGTCGGAGCCGTCGATGAGGACCAGGTAATCGGCGGGCCGCCCCTCCAGCTTGCGGCGGGTGTAGTCGGGCGGGATCTCCACGCCGACCTGGGCGCGGCCGGAGACGATCTGCTGCCGCAGCTCGGCGCGCGAGCCGACCTGACGGGCGATGTCGAAGGTGCCGGTGGACTGGAAGTCGTTCAGCAGCGCCCGGCTCTCGGCGGTGCGGCTGTTGTCGAAGACCGCGGTCGGCACGTGCTTGACGTTGGTGTCGATAGTGCCGAAGACGATGAGCTGGAAGATCGGCACCGCCATCGCGAACTTCAGCGTGGCGCGGTCGCGCAGCATCTGGATCGCCTCCTTGCGGAGGACGGAGAGGAAGCCGGTCACTTGGTACCTCCGGCGGCGGCCGCCGCCTGCAGCTTGGTGAGCCGCACGAAGACGTCCTCGAGCGACGCGGTGATGGGGCGGATGCGCACCCCCCCATTCGTGACGTCGGCCAGGGCGCGATCGATGACCTCGGCCTGGACGCCGCTGTCGACCAGAAGGTGGACCGCGTTGCCGAAGATCGTGACGTCGTCGACGTAGGGGAGCGCGCGGGCGCGTCCCATCACGGCCGCCGCGCCTTCGCCGCACTCCACCTCCAGCCGCCGCATGCCGGCGGGGGTGACGTCGTCGCGCCGGGTGAGCTCGGCGGGGCGCCCCTGCGCCAGCATGCGCGACAGGTAGAGGTAGCCGACGGTGCCGCAGCGCTCCGCCTCGTCCATGTAGTGGGTGGTCACGACCAGGGTCACCCCCTCGCCGGCCAGCGTGAAGAGCAGGTTCCAGAGGTCGCGGCGGGCGACCGGGTCGATGCCGGCGGTCGGCTCGTCCAGGAACAGGACCCGCGGCTGGTGCATGATCGCCGCCGCCACCGAGAGGCGCTGCTTCCAGCCGCCGGAGAGCTGTCCCGCCAGACGGTCGACGTAGGGGCCGAGGTTCGTGAGCTGGATGGCCCAGTCGATGCGCTCCTTGCGGCGCACGCCCTTCAGCCGGTAGACCGAGGAGAAGAAGTCGAGGTTCTCCCTCACCGTCATGTCCTCGTAGAGGGAGAACTTCTGCGGGACGTAGCCGATGCGGGCGCGGATCGCTTCACTGGCGCTGCGGACCGGGAGGCCGTCCACGAAGGCCTCGCCGCCGGTCGGCGCGAGCAGGCCGCAGAGGATGCGGATGAGCGTGGACTTGCCGGAGCCGTTGGGCCCGAGCAAGCCGTAGATCTCGCCGCGCCGGACCGTCAGCGAGACGTCGCTCAGTGCCCGGAATGTCCCGAACTCGCGGCTGATGCCGCGGACTTCGATCCCGTACTCGCTCACTTCGCGCCTCCGAAGGTGGCCAGGGCCGCCATGCCCGGCTTGAGCGCCGGCGAGGGCTCCACCGCCAGCTTCACCGGGAAGACGGTGTCGCTCCGCTGGTCGAGCGTCTGCACGTTGCGCGGCGTGTACTCGGCGCGGGAGCCGATCTCCACGACGCGCGCCGGGAAGGTGCGGTCGTGGTAGGTGTCGATCGTGACCTGGGCGGTCTGTCCGATGGCGATGAGCCCGAGCCGGGTCTCCGGCACGTAGACCCGCACCCAGAGCTGCGAAGGCTCCAGCAGCGTCGCCACCGGCTGGTTGGCGGCGATGAGGTCGCCGGGGCGGAGGTCGATCGACTGCAGGACGCCGTCGGCGGGAGCGGTGACCACCGTCTCCCTCCGCTGCCGCATCAGGTAGCCGAGCCGCCCCTCTTCGCGGGCCAGGCTGGCGGCCGCGGCGGCGATGTCCTCGGTGCGGCTGCCGTTCTCGCGCTCGGCCAGGACCTGACGCGTGGTCTCGGCCAGCGTGCGCGCCGCGTCGCAGCGCTCCTCGGAGACGGCGCCGCTTGCGCAGAGCGACTCCAGGCGGCGCTTCTGGACGTCGGCGTTCTTCCACTCGGCGCGGGCACGGGCCAGCTCCTCGGCGCGCGGCCCCTTCCGGACCAGCGCCAGGCGTGCGCGCATCTCCTCGACGCGGGCGCGCTGCTCGGCGATGGAGTGATCCAGGAGGTCGGGCTCGAAGGTGACCAGCGCCTCTCCGCGCTCGACCGTGGCGCCTTCCTCCACGTGGACGGCCGCGACGCGGCCTCCTACCAGCGAGCCCACCTGGACGTCGCGCGCCTCGAGGATGCCGGCGGCTTGCAGCATCCGAGCGCCGCCGGCCTGGTGGGCGCGCAGGGCCGCCGCCGATCCGGCGACGAGCAGCAGGGTGGGTATGGCGATCGCGGCTTTCTTTCGATTCGGCATCGTGTCCTCCGCGCCGCCCCATCTCACGGCGCGTGCCAGGGGTGCCCCGGTCGGAAGAGGCCCTGCTTTCAGCGTGTTACGCGGACAAGCCGCCGCTCGCCGCTGTCCGCCGGCAGACAGGGTGTCGATCCGCTGACAGCGGTCATCCCGTCAGTAGCGAAGCCCGACCGAGAGCTGAAGGGTGCGCGGGGGCTGGTATCCGGCCGCGCTGACCGCCCGTCCAAACTGTGGACCGAGGCGGTAGTGCACCTCCCGTTGCGGCGTCTCCCGGAACGGGTCGAACGGGGCGAGGCGCGGGTCGTTGCGGTTCGTCAGAATGGTGGTGTCCACGGCCACCACGGCGCGCTCGTTCCAGGCGTTGAAGAGCTGCGCGTGCAGGAAGAACTCCGGCCCGCCGCCCAGCCGGACCGTCGCGTGGAGCGCGAGGTCGGTGCGGGTCACCGCGTCCGTCCGGTAGCTGCCCGGCTCGGTGAAGAGGTAGGTCACGCTGTTCACGGGCAACACGTTGCCGAGCGGCTGGGCGTAGCCGGGATTCGTCACGTACGGACGCGGGTCGAGGAACCCCGCCTCCTCGTAGCCGAGACCGGAATCGATCGCCTCGAGGAGGCTCAGCGAGAGGGCGCCCCACCGGACCTTGGGGCGGTAGACGAGGAAGACGCGCGCGCGATGCCGCTGGTCGGGAGAGAACGGGCTGATGCCCCGGCCGGTGAGGTCTCCGACCGGCGTGTTCCAGCGCTCCTCCTTGTATTCGGGATACTCGTCCAGGGCCGCCCACTGCGCGGAGCTGCGATTGAACTCGCCGATGAAGTTGCCGTCGAGGCGCGCCCAGGTGTACGTCGCGGCGGCGGTGAGGCTGGCGCCGGCGCGCAGCTCCGCTTGCAGCGAGAGCGCCGTGTAGCGGCGCACCACCCGGTCGGAGTTGCCGATCAGCTCGACGTCGTAGACGTTTCCGAAGCGGTCCGGCGGCGTCCGGCCGGTGGAGAGGTCGATGCGGCCGCCGTACTGGTCCCGGTAATCGCGGTGCAGGACGTCGACCCGCACCGAGCCCGCCTTCCCCGGCGTCCACTCCACGCCGGCCGAGAGCTCGGTCGCGTACGGCGAGCGCAGCCCCGGCGCGATGCGGGTGGAAAAACCCGGCAGCGCGCCGGCCGCCGGCCTACTGGCGGTGCCGCCGATCGAGTCGAACCAGGCGAAGAGGAGTGCCAGCGCCTGCGCGCGCGAGAGCAGTGTGCCGGTAGGCGCCAGCGGATCGCAGTTGATGCAGGGGCCGCGGTAGGTGAAGAGGAGGCGCGCCGCCTGCCCGGCGGGAGAGGCGGCGGTGGCGATCCTCTCGTGCAGCTTGGCGACGTACCTGCCGTAGCCGGCGTCCAGGAGGAGCCGGCCGTCCCCGAGCGCGTCGAAGCGGAGGCCGAGGCGCGGGCTGAGCGAACCGGAGGTGGAGACCAGGACGCCGCTGCTGTCGCGGTCGTGGTTCTTGTCCCAGCGGAGGCCGAGGTTGGCGCTCCACCTCCTGGAAAGCTGGACGCGGTCGTTCACGAAGAGCGAATGGGTGATCAGGCGCGAGGGGGCGGCCGGCACCAGCACCGGGTACCACTCGATCGTCGTCCGGCCGTCATCGCGGAAGGACGGGAACACTTCCGCACCACGCAGGATCGAGCGCGTCTCGGTGACCCAGAACCCGCTGGCGCTGAAATCGTTCTGCTGCACGGCCGACTCCCGGAACCAGTCGTAGCCAAGCTTGAGCTCGTGGCTGCCGAGCGTCCGGTGCGAGAGGAGGCCGGACGCCTTGACGGAGAGCGTGTCGTTGTCGAAGCGGTTCGGCGGTTGCCCGCCGAACTGCACCGCGTTGAAGAAGCGCGGAGGCGTGGTGTCGGCGATGACGGTGCCCGCGATGCGGTCGGTGGAGACCGGAGCCCCCTGCTCGATGGTGAATCTCCGCCGAGAGTACTGGGCCTCCAGGAAGAGCGAGCCGGAGGCGACGCCGCCGGCGTGGAGCGCCAGCAGCGAGCTGGGGAGCGACCTCGAGAGCAGCGCGTCCGTCGACAGGATCGCCCGGTTGAAGGCGTAGTTCGTCTCGTCCAGCAGGTTGTCGATGTACGAGGCGACGACGCTCAGGCCCGGTAGGGGAGCGGCGGTGAGCTTCCCCTCCAGGCGCCGCTCCTTCCGCCCGTAGATGTACGGCACCGGCAAGGCGTCCTGGTTGCCGGCTGCCGGCACCGGCTGCGTCTCCTGGGGCTGGCCCACGTCGGCGAAGCGGCCGGCGGCGAAGGCCCACACCCGGTCCTTCAGCACCGGGAAGCCGAGCGTCGCCTCGTAGGTCACGTCGGTCCCGGCCTCGCGGTGGTCGAGGCCGAGTCCGGCGTCGTAGGCGTTGTTGGCCGTCCAGGTGTCGTTGGTCAGCGTGGCGCGGAACGAGGCCGAGACCTGGTTGCCGCCGGAGCGGGTGACGAGGTTCACCACGCCGCCGGTGAAGCGGCCGTACTCGGCCGAGATGCGGCCGGTCTGTACGGTCGTCTCCTGGATGGCGTCCTCGATGAAGAGGTCCTGCGGCTGCCCGCGCAGGTTCTCGTTCACCACCACCCCGTTCACCAGGAAGAGGTTCTCGAAGGACATCGCGCCGGCCAGCATCAGCGCCGGCCGCTGGCTCTGGCTGCCGAGGCTGGCGTTGGGGCCGTTCTCGTTGACGGCGGGAGCCAGGAGCGCGGCGTCGCGGAGGGACCGGCCCGCGGGAAGGACGTCCAGCAGCGACTGCGGAAGGCTCATCGCCACCTCGGGTCCCGGCACCGCGCCGGCGTTCTCCGCCGAGACCGTGACCGATTCGCTGAGCGCCGGAAGGAGCTCCTGGGGGAGCCTGAGGCTCGCGGCGGCGGCCAGCGTCACCGTCCGGACCGCGTCCCGGAACGCGGGCGCCCGAAACACCACTTGATACTCCCCCGGCGGCAGCAGCGCGAAGAGGTACTCGCCGGTCGCCGACGTCGTCGCCCGGCGCTCCCCCTGCAGCGCCACCGAGGTGAGACGCACCTCGGCGCCGGCGATCGGCGCCCCTCCCGGCGCGGAGACCGATCCGCTCAAGGCGGCGAGCGGAATCCCCTGGCCGGAGGCTCGTTCCAGGCCGAGAGCCAGCGCCGCCGCGGCGGCCGCCAGCAGGAGCCTCTTCACTTCAGGCCGCTGACCAGGTAGAGGATGGAGGGCGCGTTCATGCAGGAGTACGCGTAGGACCGGCCGTCGGGCGTGAGGCTCACCTGGAACGCCACGAGCCCCGCCTTGTCCGGGGGCACCAGCTCGTGCGCCAGCTCCCGGGCGCCGCTCCCGAGGTGGAGGCGGAAGATCCGGAGCGGGTCGCTGCCGCGCCGCCGGGCCCCGACGTAGAGCGAAGTCCCATCCGCGCTCCAGGTGATCGGCGCGTCCCCCGCCTCCATGCCGGCGATCGGCCGCGGCTCGCCCTCGTCGACCGGGTAGAGGAGCCCCTTCCGATCGCGAGTGGTGCAGGCCGCTTCCCGGCCGTCGGGTGAGGGCACCAGGCAGGCCACGCCCTCTGGCGCCAGCCGGCGGAGCTCCCCGGACGTGAGGTCCAAGACGTGGGTCTGGATGTCGTGACCGGTGTCCCTGGCGAGGAGCAGCAGGCGTTTGCCATCGGGGAAGAACTCGGCCTCCTCGACGCGGTGCCCCTTCACATCGAGTGGCCTGGCGTCGCCGGCGCCGGTCGGCAACAACCAGAGCGGAGAGCCTCTGCCGGCGGCGTTGGCCGCCACCCAGCGGCCGTCGGCCGAGATCGCGCGCGCGGTCCCCGCGGCGAGGCGCGTCGCCGCCGAGCCGTCGGTGGGACGCACGTAGACGGTGTGGAAGTAGCCCTCGCTCCCTTCGTCGAAGAGAATCGTCCTGCCGTCGGGCGTCAGCCGCTTGACCAGCGACGCGTCGTTCCACGAGAAGTCCCGCTCCTGCGCGTCGCCCGCTCGGCGGGCGCGCGTGGTCCAGCGCAGCGCGCCCACCGATAGCAGGACCCGGCCGTCGGGCGCGATGTCCGTGAGCTGCAGGATCCCGGGCGGCAGCCGCAGCAGCAGGCGCTGCTTGCCGCTGAGCGTCACCGCCATCAGCGGCACTCTCCACCCCTCCTCGTTGGCGGTGAACCAGATCTCGTCGCCGTCCGGCGTGAACGCCAGGCCACGCCCTCTCTTCCACCCCTTCGAGAGGACGCGGTGATTCCGGCCGAGGTCCACCGTCTCGACCGAGACGCCGCCTCCCTCGTCGGAGCTGCGCTGGATGAAGGCCAGCCGGTCCCCCTTCGGCGAGAAGCGCAGGGTCGGGACGTACCCCGCCGTCTCGTGGAGGACGGTGCCGATCGGGTACTCGACACGGTAGCGGGCGCCGCTCTTCCTGGCGATCGCGATCCCGTTCCCGTCGGGCGCCCAGTCCGCGGCGGAGACGGCCTCGGTCAGCTCGCGGGGCGCTCCTCCGGCCAGGGGTGCCCGCGCCAACGTCCCAGTCCACGAGGTGACCGGCTCCAGCGGGCGCCCCAGCAGGATCGCCAGCTCCCCCTGCGAGGAGACCGATACGACGTCGGCGTCGGGGAGAGAGATCGGCGCGGACTCGCGGCTGTCGGTGCGAGTGGTGAAGAGCCGGATCGGGTCCCCGTCCCAGGCGGCGCCGTAGACCACGGTGCGGCCGTCGGGCGCGAAGCGCGCCCCGCTCACGGTGCCACGTCCCTTCGTCAGGCTGACGTAGTCGGGCATCGGGCGCTCACCGGCGCGGCGCCCTAGCAGGAAGGCCGCGGCGAGAGCGAGGAGGCCGATCGCCAGGACCGCGAGCAAGGCGCGCCGGAGGGAACGAGCCGGCGGGACCGCGGGCGCGGCGGCCCGCAGCTCGGGGAGCCGCTCGCGCGCGAGCCTCAGCTCCTCGGCGAGGTCCTCGGTCGAGGCGTAGCGCCTCGCCGGGTGCTTGGCCAGACAGCGGACCACGGTCCAGCGCAGCGGCCAGGGGAAGTCCGGGATCCGCGTCTCGATCGGCTCGGGCTCGGTGTTGATGATGGCCGCCAGCGTCTCGACGCCCGTCCCGCGCTGGAAGGCGCGGCTTCCGGTCGCCATCTCGTAGAGGATCGTGCCGAACGAGAACTGGTCGGAGCGGAAGTCGACGGCCTGCCCGCCCGCCTGCTCCGGCGACATGTAGCCGACGGTGCCGAGGACGGTCCCTTCCTGCGTCAGCGTCCAGGTGTCGGACCCTGCGCCTCCCTCGAACGGCGTCCGCTTGGCGAGGCCGAAGTCCAGGATCTTGACCAGGCCGCCCCGGCCGAGCATCACGTTCTCGGGCTTCAGGTCGCGGTGCACGATGCCGGCGGCGTGCGCCCGGGCGAGGCCGTCGGCGAGCTGGATCGCCACGTCGAGGAACGCCGCCGGGGGCAGCGCGCCCGCAGCGAGCACCTCGCGCAGCGTCCTCCCCTCCACCAGCTCCATGGCGATGAAGGGGACCGAGCCGTGCGTGCCGGCGTCGTAGATGGTCACGATGTTGGGATGGTTGAGCGCCGAGGCGGAGCGCGCTTCCAGAGCGAAGCGGCGCAGCCTCGCGTCGTCCGAGGCCAGCTCTTCCGGGAGGAGCTTCAGCGCGACGTCGCGACCGAGGTTGGTGTCGCGCGCCCGGTAGACCTCCGCCATGCCGCCGGAGCCGAGCCGCTCCTGCACTTCGTAGACGCCTACCCGGGAGCCCGTGCGCAGAGCGCTCACCGCCCGCGCACCGATTCCGTCGAGACGCCGGCCGCGTAGCGGCGCGGCGTCATCTCGACGGTGCCGATCCGGATCCGGCTGCCGTCGCGCAGCGCGCGCGCGACGGTGACCGGCTCCCCCTCCAGGAAGGTGCCGTTCTTGCTGCCCAGGTCCTCGAGCGTGGCCTGGTCGCCCGCGACCATGATGCGGGCGTGCCGCCGCGAAACGCTGTGGACGTCGATCCAGGCGGCGGCCTCGCGCTCGCGGCCCAGCACGTTCTCCCCCTGGTCGAGCGCGATCTCGCGGTCCTTGAGGACGAGCCGGAAGGCAACCGGCGCGCGGAGGGGAGCCGCCGGGCCCGCCTGTCCGGCGAACGCGTAGCCGAAGCCGTGCACGGTCCGGATCAGCGCCGGCCGCCGGGCGTCGTCGCCGATGGCGTCGCGCAGCTCCGCCACCAGGCGCGCGAGATTCCCTTCGGCCACGAAGAGCCCCGGCCAGAGCGCTTCGGCGAGCTCCTCCTTGGCGACCGCCTTCGGGCGGCGCTCCACCAGGAGCTCGAGGAGGCGGAACGCTTTCGGCCCGAGGCGGACCGGCGCCGCGCCACGGAGGAGCTCACGGGTCTCTCCGTCCAGGACGCAGTCGCCGAAGGTGATCCGCATGGCCGTCCCGCAGAAGAATCGAAGGAAAACCGCACTCCGGGCGAAGGACTTCGGGCTTGGGCGAAACCAATTATGGCAGCAGGAGGCCCGACATGAGCACGTCTCGAGCCCTCTTCGTCCTCTCCGCCCTGCTCCTCGGCTCCGCGCCGCACGGGAGCGCCCAGACCGTCGGGACCCTGGCCGGGTCCGGGGATCCCGGGTTCGCCGACGGGACCGGCGCGGTCGCGTCGTTCCACATGCCACACGCGGTGGCGGTGGGCGCGAGCGGCGACGTCTACGTGGCGGACGTCCTGAACAGCCGGATCAGGAAGGTCACGCCCCAGGGCGCCGTGACGACGTTCTTCGGAACCGGGGAAGCGGAGAATGGCCCAGGGGACATCCTGCCGTGGACGCTCACGATGGACCCCCTCGGCGATCTCTACGTGGTCGACTTCGGGGACGACCGCGGACACGGCAGCGGGGTGAAGCGGCTCTCGCCCGACGGCATCGCCACCGGCCTGCCGCTGCCGTCCTTCCTCGACTCGGTGGCGGTGGCGGTGGCGCCTTCGGGCGAGCTCTACGTGCTCGGGTACGAAGCGGGTCTCTACAGAGTCCGCGGAGACGGCACGCTCGACCTGGTGAGCCTGTACTTCGGCGGCTGGTCCGAGCTCGCCACCGACGGCGCCGGCAACGTCTACGTGGCCAGCTCGGACCTGGACATCATCCTGAAGGCCACCCCCGGCGGGACCTTCACGATTCTCGCGGGTTCCTTGCGCGAGGGAAGCGAGGACGGGATCGGGGCCGCGGCCTCCTTCCGGAATCCGGCCGGTCTGGCGGTCGACGCCTCGGGCCACATCTACGTGGCCGACGCCGACAACAACGTGATCCGGAGGATCACCCCGGAAGGGGTGGTCACGACGTACGCCGGGTCGGGCAGCCGGGGGAGGGCGGACGGGGTCGGCCGCGCTGCTTCCTTCGACAGGCCGACCGGCGTGGCGCTCGACTGCGTGGGCAACCTCTATGTCGCCGACAGCGGCAACAATCTCATCCGCGTGGTGACGGTGCCCGAGGGGGCCTCGAGCGCCGCCTGTCAGAGCTGGATCGTGCCGTCGGTGGCCCGCGTGGCCGGAGCCCACGACTCCTTCTGGACGTCGGAGCTGACGGTGCACAACCGTGGCGCGGCCGCGGTCACGGCTCGCCTGAAGTTCCTCGGCAACGGAGAGGACACCCGCGGCTTCCCCGAAGCGAGCCTCACGCTGGAGGCGCACGAATCGCGCACGATCCCCGACGTCCTGGCCTCCGTGTTCGGCATCTCCGAGGGGTTCGGGGCGCTGCAGCTCTTCGCCGGCGGCGAGGTCGTGGTGCGCAGCCGCACGGCGAGCGGCGGCCCGGGAGGCAGCATCGGCGACAACGTCCCGGGCGTCCGCCGCGACGCCTTCTTCAGAGACGACACCGCGCCGAAGCCGGTGCTCTCAGGGCTCCGGGAGGACGAGGCCTTCCGGACCAACCTGGTGCTGGTCAACGGAGCGCCGTTCCCGATCACGCTGGTGGTGAGCGCCGTCGACGCCTCCGGGGCCCCGCTCGGCGAGCGGAGCTACGACGTGCCGCCGCTCGGGATGCTGCAGGACTCGCGGTTCCTGGCGCGGCCGGAGCTCGGCGGTGCGCCGCGGACGGGCGTCGCGGTCACCATCTCCTCGCCGACCGCGGGCGCGGCGTTCATCGCGCTGGCGACCGTGATCGACAACGTCTCCAACGACCCGACCACGGTGCTGCCCTGGTGACGGGACACCGATGAGCCGTCAGCCCTTCAGGCCGTATCGCTCCATGCGCGCGTAGAGCTGCCCGCGCGAGACGCCGAGCAGCCGCGCCGCCAGCGACTTGTTCCCCTTGGCCCGTACCAGCGCGCTGGTGATCAGCCTCTTTTCCACGACGTCCACCTGCAGCTCCTGCTGCCTCGCCGCCTCGGCGGGGCGCGGCGCGTCTCTCGTCGTTTCTCCGAACGGCAGGTGCTCGCCGGTCACCAGCCCGCCGTCGCAGAGGATCGCGGCCCGCTCCATCACGTTGCGCAGCTCCCGCACGTTGCCCGGCCAGCGCTGCCGGATGAGGACGTCGCGCGCCTCCTCCGAGAGGCCGCAGGCGGGGCGTCCCATCTGCCGGCCGTGGTCCTGGAGGAAGGCTTCGGCCAGGGGGAGGACGTCGTCGAGGCGTTCGCGCAAAGGCGGCAGCGCGATCTCGAAGACGTGCAGGCGGTAGTAGAGGTCCTCGCGGAATGTTCCCTTCGCCACCGCGGCTTTCAGGTCGCGGTTCGTCGCGCCGAGCACCCGCACGTCGGCCTTCAGCGTCCTGCTGCTGCCGAGGCGCTGGAACTCGCGCTGCTCGAGGACCCGTAGCAGCTTGGCCTGGACGCCGGGGCTCATCTCGCCCACCTCGTCGAGGAAGAGGACGCCGCGGGCGGCCTGCTCGATCCGGCCGAGGTGGGTGGCGACGGCGCCGGAGAAGGCTCCGCGCTCGTGCCCGAAGAGCTCCGACTCCAGGAGCTGGTCGGGGAGCGCCGCGCAGTTGAGCGCTACCAGCGGGCCGTTGGCGCGCGGTGAGGAGCGGTGGATGTGTCGCGCCACGACCTCCTTGCCGGTGCCCGACTCGCCGGTGAGGAGGACGGTTGTGTCGGTGGCGGCGACCCGGGTGGCCTGCTTCAGGACCAGGTTCCAGCGCGGCGAGGAGCCGACGATGCGGTTGGCCCCGCTGCGCTCCTCGGCGTCGTGGACCAGCGTGCGCACCTGTTCCTCCAGCCTGTCGGCGCGGCCGCGTGCCTCGGCGGCGCGCTCGGCGGCCTCGGCCAGGTCCTTGTGGGCGAGCGCCAGCGAGACATGGTCGGCGACCCGACGCGCCACCTCCATCGAGCCGCGGTCGTAGGCGCCCGGCACGCTCGAGTTGAAATAGAGCGCGCCGACCCGCTTGCCCTCGCGGAACACCCGCACCCGCACCGAGCTCCTGATACGCAGCAGGGTGACCAGCTTCTTCCGCGCCTCGTCGACCGGGACCGAGGCCACCTTCCAATCGCCGTCAGGCGCCTCGGGCGGGAACTCCACGTGGAAGGTGACGCTCCCGTCGGCGAGGTGCTCGACGTCCCTCACCAGCGTGTCCGACTGCGACTCGTCCCGCAGCGATTCCAGGACCGGCATGTCCTTGATGACCGGGCCGCCCGGCGGCGGCGTGGTGGAGCGAGCGAAGGCCTCGATGGAGGCGCGGCCGTCGGCCAGGAATGCCAGCACCATCAGGTCGTGCGGCAGCACCGCCTGGACGCCGTCCGACATGCGGCGGAAGACCTCGCGCACGTCCAGCGCCTCGGCGACCATCGGCAGGAGCAGCGACAGCACTTCCGTCTTGCGGCGAGCCTCGTGCTCGGCCGCCAGAAGCCGCTCGCACTCCGCGATGCGGGCGAGCGTGCCGGTCAATTCCTCCGGCGCCATCGGCGTGCTGCCGTGTTTATACGCGCTTCCGCCTCAGGAGCCGAATCCCGAAGCGCGGCGGCGGCTCCCCCACGAGAGCGATCGGCTCGTAGCCGCGCGTCAGGGCCTCGCCCAGCTTCTCGGCGTGGTCCGCGAACTCCGGACCGAACTCGGCCGTGTCCTTGTGTACCAGCGCGATCCAATCGGGAGGGTGGGCCGCGAACGCAGCAGCGATCCGCGCCTCGCCGAAGGCGGTCGTCTCGACGGGGGTGAGCGTGGTGAAGCCGGTCGGGTTCCTTCGCCCGGCCAGGACGTTCAGCAGCGCCCCCTCCGGCAGGGCCGCCAACGTCTCGCCCGGCCCCGCCCGCCGCCGCAGCTCCGCCAGCGCGCGGTTCACGACCTCCCCCCGCGCGTCGGCGCGGAAGCGGTCCCGTCCTTCACCCACCAGCACGGTCTTCGTCGCCCAGAAGGCCGTGCACCGGTTCAGGTGCACCGCGGCGACGGCCGCGATCGCTGCCAGGGCGGCGGCCTGGAAGAGCGCTCCGGCGTAGCCGCGGCGATCCAGCGCGCGCGGCACGAGCTCGACCAGCGCGCCGGTCACCAGGAGCGTGGCCGGCAGCGCCAGGAAGAAACCGTAGTGGTCGAGCCGCGCGTGGAACAGGACCTTGAGGAGCAGGACGAAGGCCAGGACGGCCATGCCGCGATGCAACGGGCCGCGTCGCCAGGTGACGGCGAAGAGCACCGCCACCGCGATCGGCAGCGGTCTGGCGGCCTCGCGCAGCGCACCCTCCCCGAGCAGCAGCAGCGCGCCGGCCAGGACCGCGAAGAGGGCGACGGCGGCCGGGCGCGCGCGCTCCCGCGGGACCCAGGCCTCGGCCGTCAGGCCGGCGCCGAGCACCGCCGCCCAGGCCGCGCCCGCGACGGCGAGCTGGGCCAGGCTGTGCGGCAGGTCGTCGGTCCCGGCGAGGGCTCGGAAGAAGGGCAGCGCGGCGCTCTCGTAGAGGGACGGGCGCCAGGGGCCGAGCGTCGCCTGCAGCGCGTCGCCGGCCGGCAGCGCGGTCAGGAAGAGCAGGAACGCTCCCGCCGGTGGCACGAGCGCCACCATCACCGGGCGAGTGACCCGTCGCCCGAGCATGGCGGCGAGGGCGAGGAGCGCGGCCGCGAAGCACTCCGCCTTGGTGAGGAAGCAGAGGCCGAGAGCGAGGCCGGCGAGCGTCAGGAAGACGCCGCGGCCGGTCTCCAGATGACGCACCACCAGGAAGAGCGCCAGGAGGCCGAGCAGCAGCCCGTGCGTGGCCTCGTGGACGTAGGGCGTGACGAAGTTGTAGTTGCCGGTCGGCTGAAGCTGCGCGAATGCGAAGAGGGCGACGAAGAGAAGCCCGCCGACAGTCGCTGCCAGCTCGCCCGCGAGGCGCCTCAGCAGCGCCTGGAGGAGGGCGCAGGTCGCCACGGCGGCCGTCAGGTTCGCCAGCACGAGGGTCGTGAGGCTCGCCCCGAACAGCCGGAAGAGCAGCGCGTTCAGGTACTGCGAGAGCGGGCCGTGCAGGTAGGGGAGGTCCCGGTACAGGACTTCCCCCTCGGCGATGCGCCAGGGGATGTAGAGCTGCTGTCCGAAGTCGACGGTGACGTCCGGCCAGGTCCCCCAGCTCGCCGCCGCCAGGAGCAGGAACCCCAGTGAGGTGATTCCAGCACCGAGGCGCGCAGCCTTATCGAGACGGTCAGCAGCGCGGGTCACCATCCTAGCGACAAGGTCAGCAGAACGGGTCGCCGGAGACTTGGCGGAGGCGATCTCCGCGGCGCCGCCAGGCGCCGCATTAGTGATTACCGATAAGCCGCGAACTGAGCGTCCATGCGGGCCGACTGCCCGGAGCTGAAGGCGTACATGCACGGGTCGTCGGTGTAGTCCATGAAGTTCTCGGTCGGGTCGAGGGCCGAGTCCTTGGTGCAGGTGTCGCGGCCGACGGGGCAGCCGAAGGCGGGACTCTTCTCGGCCGGCGTGTCGTCCACGTAATCCCCCTTGCCGCCGCAGCCCCCCTGGAACGTGTGGTAGAGGCCGAGCCAGTGCCCGACCTCGTGCGTGGCGGTGTCCCCCTCGTTGTAGGGGACGGCCGAGCCGCCGGGCACCGACGAGAAGAGGATCACGACCCCGTCGGCGTCCGGGTTGCTCTTGTAGCTGGAGGGGAACGTCGCCCAGCCGAGGAGGCCGCCACCCAGGTCCGCGCTGTAGATGTTGAGCGCGTTGGCGCCTCCCTGGCGCAGCGCGCTCTTCATCGCCTTCTCGGCCGGCGAGCCGGGCGTGATGCCGTTGAACCAGTCGGCGTTTGTGGTGCGGTCGACGCCTGCCAGGACGAAGGCGAAGGACGTCGGCGCACCGCCGGTGGCGCCGGCGTAGGCGTCGTTCAGGACGCTGATCTGCGAGCGGATCTGGCGGTCGGGGATGTCGCCGTTGGCGATCCCCTTCCCCTGGTTGATGACGTGGAAGTAGACCGGGATCGTCGCGAACGCCAGCGGCGCGTACCGGGAGGCCGCCAGGCGCTGGACGACATCCAGCTCGATGCGCTCCATGTCCTCGGCGTCCAGCACCGGCGAGGCGCAGCGGTGGTCGCGCACGAACGCCTCCTGGCTGTCGTAGGCGTGGCCGTTGACCACGAAGGGCTGCTCGGCGCCGTCCGGGAGCTGCTTGTGATCGACGCCCAGCGCCGGCAGCGCCAGGACGGCGGCGAGGGCGAGGGCGGTGCGGCTGAGCTTCATGGGCTCCTCCTCGAGAGGGAAATCGCCAACGCCAACGCTAGCACGTGTCGGGCGTCACCGTCCCTAACGAAGGTTAGGAACCGTGGCCCCACCGGCGACCGTGGGGCGGAACGCGCGCGCGACCCATCTTCCGGTCCATGAACAAGACGGCGTCGGTCCTGGTCCTCGGCGTGGCGTTCCTGGGCACCGGCTGCGTCTCGGTCCCGCAGGTGGCCGACGACGCCTGGACCGGCACCCGCAAGGTCGCGACGGACGCGTTCGTGGCCACCAAGGGGGCGCTGGAGAAGCTGGCCCGCTACACCAAGATCAAGGACCTCCTGAAGAAGAACCACGACTCGGCCGACGCCGACGATGCCCCGGTCAAGGCGGTCGAGAGCAGGCCGAAGGCGAAGCCCGGTCCCGGCAGGCGCGCCCCGGCGCCCAAGCGCGAGACGTTCCCGGTGGTGGCCTACAAGGGGCAGTACGGCTGGCCGCTCGAGGCGGGGATCATCTCCTCCGAGTACGGCGCCCGCTGGGGCCGCCAGCACAAGGGGATCGACATCGCCGCCGACCCGGGCGAGCCGATCCTGGCCGCCGCCGACGGCGAGGTGATCTACGCCGGCAACGGCATGCGCGGCTACGGCAACGTGGTCATCCTCCGGCACGACCAGCGCACCACCACGCTCTACGCCCACAACCAGGCGCTCAAGGTGAAGGTCGGCGAGCAGGTCAAGGCGGGGCAGGCGATCGCGCTCCTCGGCTCGACCGGCCACTCCACCGGTCCGCACTGCCACTTCGAGTACCGCGTGGACAGCGAGACGGTGAACCCGCGGATGCGGCTGCCGCGGACGCGTATCTACCCGGAGGAGGCCCTGCTGGCCGAGGCGCGCACGCGCAAGGGCTGAGCCTCGCACGCCGCGGCGACGGTACGATGAGCCCGCAACATGCACACGCTCTCGACCACCGTGGGGCTGCTCGCCCTCGCTCCCGCCTTGCTGGCGACGCTCTTCCTGGCCAAGGCGATGGACTTCTTCACGATGCGCGCGCCGCAGGGTCACGCCGCGGTCGGCCTGGTGGCGCTCTTCGTGTTCCCGATCCTCGGCTGGCTCGCCACCCTGGTCTCGGCGATGGCCGCGGTGCGCCGCGGCTCGCTGGACTGGGTCTCCTCGACTCCGGGAGTGCCGACGCTCCTCGTCGCGCTCACCATCGTCGGCCTGGCGGTCCTCTCGATGTTCGCCGCCGGTGTGTCGATGGAGGTCCGGATACAGGCGCGCACCGCCTACGGCATGGCCGGTGGACTGCTGCTGCCGCTCCTCACCCAGGCATTCCTGCTGTCGCTCCTGGTCGGCGACGTGGCGTCGCTGCGGGCGTTGCGCTGGCCGCGGGTGAGCGGCTGGGTCCTGGCGGGGCTGGCGGCCGTCACCCTCGCCGGCTGCCTGGTCATGTGGGTGCGTAGCGAGATGGAGCAGGCGGAGCGCGAGGCGGCGTCGCGGCAGGAGCGCGAGGAGGAAGACAAGGCCGGCGTCGTCCGGGACGCGCAGCGTACGGTCGACGACAACGCGCAGCTCGACGCGTTGCCGGACAACACCCCGCTGGCGGAGTTCCTCACCCACCTCTTCATCGACAGGACCGAGGCGCACAACGCCTACGCCGCCAGGCGCATCCGGAAGCTCCCGAACCTCACCGAGCGCCTGGCCGAGCGGCTCGCGGATCCGGCGCCGATCCAGCGCGAGTACGCCGCCAACTTCATCCGCGTCAGCGAAACGCCTCCCGATCCCGCCTGGGCGCCGGCGGTGCGGAAGGCGATCGGCCTCCTGGCCGAGGACTACCGCCTGGACGCGGCGGACCCGTCGCGGAACATGATCACCCACCCGCTCGGGCTGACCAAGGGGATGCTGCTGACCGCCCAGCGGTTCGAGGGCGTCCGCTTCGACGCCGAGGTACGGACCCTGCGCGCCGCGCTGCAGGCCTACACGGCGAGCTCCGACCGCGACGAGGCGGTGCGCCTCGTCGACGTCTACCTCGCCGGCAAGGTCGTCGAGCGCTAGTCGATGCGGCTCAAGGGAGCGGCAGGTCGGTGAGCGTGAACGTGTGGCGCACCAGCGCCTTCGGCGACTTCAGGTCGACCCGCAGCGCCCAGTCGGCCTGAGGCTTCGCACTCCACGACGAGAGGACGCTCAGGCCGTCACGGTCCATGTCGACGACGCGCTGCGGTTCCCCGGCGGGATTGACGAACCAGAAATCCTGGATCCGGTTCTCCGGGTCCTTGACCCTGGCGACGATCTCTCCCTCCTCGGGTGGGAAGGACATCTTCTTTTTCTCCGCGTCGAGCTGGGCCTTGGAGAGGAGCGTGATCTCCACCCGGTTCGCGGTGAGCCCCGGAGCGGCGAGCGGCTTGCCGAGCTTCGAGAGGAACTTCTCGACGGTCACTCGCGCCTGCGGGTCCTTCGAGGGCACGTAGAGCTCGATCTCGCCGGACAGCTCCTTGATGGAGGTGGCGCCGCGGGCCGGGCTGGTGAGCATCACCGTCAGCGGCAACCCGGGCTCCTCCTTCTCGTCCCCCTTACGACCGATGCCCATGGACGAGGCCGAGGGTGTCAGCTTGTCGTTCTTCTGGGCCTCGGCGGCGAGGTCCTTGCCGGTGTCGTCCACAGCCTTGGTGGCGATCACGCGGTCGGCGGCTACCTCGCTGCCGTGGACGCCGGCCAGCTTCACGTGGACGTTCAGGCTCGCGAAGTGCCCCGAGGAGCGGCGGTCGTTGATCTGCACGACCTCCAGCTTGGCCGGCGTGGCCGGGGCCGGTGCCGCCGCCTTCGGCTTCGCCTTGGGAGCGGGTGCCAGCAGCAGCAGGGTGAGGGCCAGGACGCTCTTCATGGCAGCGGGACCTCCTTCAGGTCGACCGGCAGCGCGACCTTCGCCTTGTCGGTGAGCAGGGTGAAGACCAGGACCGCGTCCGCCGGCGGCGGCTCATCGGGCCGCAGCACCGTCGACTTGCCGTCGCGGTCCGAGGAGGAGCTCCTGCCGGAGACGTGGATCTCCGAGCCGTCCGCCTTCTGCAGCGCGACGTCGACCACTTTCTCCATGTCGGCCACCTTGCCGTACAGGATGACCGCCCCCTCGGGCACGTCGGCCCCCATCTCCTGGAAGGCCTTGGCCAGCTCGATCATGGCGTCGACCTCCTTCTCGCTGACGCCGCGCTTCTTCCCCTCGGCGCGAATCTGGGCGATCTTCTCGTCGTCCAGCTTCTGCTTCTTCTTGACCTCCTCGTAGGCGGCCTTGGAGAGGAGGGTCACCTCCACCTTCGCCGCCTTCAGGCCGGCGCTCTTGAGCGGCTTGTCCTTCTGCGCGAGCGCGCCCGGCACCTTCACGACGGCGTTCGGGTCCCTGGACGGCACGAAGAGCTCCAGCTTGCCGGAGAGGCGGAACGACTTCGCCTTTCGGGATGGGTTCTCCAGGGTCACCCGCACCTTCGCCTGCGAGTCGACCGAATCGAAGGACGGCTCCTTCTTGTCGGTGTCCTTGGGCGCCCGCAGCAGCGAGGCGCCGGTGTCGTCCTTGGCCTCCTTGGGCAGGAAGCGGGCAGCCTTCACGCCGTCCTTGCCGTCGCCGTCGATCCCGAGCTCCACGCGCAGCGAGCCGGTCAACGGGCCGCCGGAGAAGCGATCGTCGATCACTTCGCCGATGACCACCTTCAGGTTCTGGGCCTGGGCCGCCAGGCCGACGGACACCGCCAGGATGGCGGCGGGCACCGCTGTCTTTTTCATCGACCGCTCCTTCAGTCCGCCATGACGATGAGCGCTCGGCTCCGAGACCAGAAGCGCTCGGGATCCTTGATGAAGAGTGTCAGCCCGGAGTCGCGTGGCCGAACGTACCAGGCGTCACGCGGATGGTCGGTCAGGATCATCGCGGTGGTGACGTCCCCCTCGAAATCGATGCGGTTGCGCTGGCGGCGGTCGAAGGTCTCGAAGAGCTCCGGGTCGAAGCGGCCGGTGAGGGCCCAGCTGCCCCCGAGGCCCAGGATGGTGCCGCGGCGCTCGATGAGGCCGTGGCGGCGCAGCGTCTCCTTCGAGGCGATCATCAACCAGACTTTGTTGGCCTCGGCCTCGCGCTGCCGCAGCAGCTCCTCCTTCTCCTGGAGCTGCGCCTGTGCCTCGCGGAGCTCGCGCTGCCGCTCCTCCAGCGCCCGGTCCCGCTGGCTGACCGCCTCCTGCAGCTGCGAGACGGTCGTCTGGAGGACGGCGATCGTGGCCTCCTTCTCGTCCAGCGAGCGCTTCAGCTCGACGACCAGGCCTTCCACAGCTTTGAGCCTGTCCCCCTGGCCGCGGCTCTTCTCCTCGAGCGCGTCCAGCTTGGCGCGGTTCTGCTTGAGCGCCTCGCGGATGCTTTCGATCTCGCCGAGCATCTCCTCCTTCTGGCCGCTGGCGACGCCCCCTTCGTTGGCGCGCTGGAGCGAGGCGCGCAGCAGCTTCAGCTCGTCCTTGCGGACGCGCTCCAGCCCTTCCTGCACCTCGTTCAGCACCCCCTGCAGCTCGGCGCTCTCGCGGCTCGACTCGGCCTGCTCGCGACGCAGCGACTCGTTCTCCTCGCGCAGCTTGCGGACCTCGCCGTCGAGCTGCGCCGCCCGCCCCCGGCCGGCGCGCTCCTGGTCGCAGCCGGCCAGCAGCAGCGCGGCGGAGAGCGCCAGCGCGCCCGTGCGCCTCGTCACCGGAGCTCCTCCACCCGCCAGGTGCCGTCGAGCCCCTCCAGCGTGATGCGCCCCTCGCGCCCGGCGGTCAGCCGCGCCTCGCCGAGCGGCGGCACCGACAGGCGCTTCGCTTCCGGATCGAGCCAGCCGACGTCGCGGCGCCGGATCATCCCCATGTTGAGCGAGTAGCGTAGGTCGACCCGGCCCGTTCCGCTGGCGACGTCCAGCACGTCCAGCCGCAGCGTCTCCCGGCCGTTGCCGTTCAGCCGCGTGCCGAAGAAGCTCTTGCCGGCGAGCGCCGGGCCCTTCTCGCCATCGGGGGCGGCAGCCGCCGGGGCGGCCATGGGCTTCTCGCCGGCGGCGGCCGCGGGCTTCTCACCCGCCGCCGGGGCCAGCTTCGCCGGGGCCTTCAGCAGGCGCGCGAGCTGGGGCTCGGCGCGCACCAGCAGCTCGCCCATCAGGCGCGACGCCGTGCCCATCTTGGCCCGCTCGGCGACCAGGGACAGCACCAGGCCGTTCTCGGCGATGCCGCGCGCCTCGTCCTGCCAGCGCACCAGAGCCAGCACCAGCCGCGACGTCTCGCGCTGCCCCTCCTCCAGCGCCAGCGTGCCGGTCTTGCCGTAGACCTTCACCCCCAGCCGGTGGACCACGTCGCGCCCGGGCCCGAGGAGCGCGTAAGCCGTCCCCTCCTTGCTCTCCACCACGCCGGCCAGCCCGGGGCGCAGCCGCGCGGCCAGCGGCGGGAAGCTCTGCCGGTCGGCCAGCGGCGCCGGCGGCGCCTCGCCGCGGACGACGTGCGCCACGACGGGACGGCCGGTGACGGCGGTGCCGAACGCCGCGGCGAAGTCGACATTCGACCAGCGGTTGGTGTAGCCGCCCAGGAGGAGCGCCACGTAGTTGCGCGGCACCCGCAGCCAGTCGAGCTGCAGGTCGACCTTCTGCGGGCTGATCGCCCGGAAGCGTGCCGAGATCTCCTCGCGCGCCACCGCCTCCGGACCCTCGGAAGCGTCCGGCAGGTCGTCCTTCTCCTCGCGCGTCCAGAAGGACCGGCGTGCCGCCAGGAAGTCGCCGGCCTCCGAGCCGGCAGCGAAGAGGCGGCGGAAGCGGTGCGCCAGCGGGGTGGTGCCGAGGTTCTCGAGCTTGCCGGGAGCGCTCGCCGAGAAGGAGATCGCCGCCGGGAAGCGCGGTGCCTTCCCCCAGGCGGTCTGGCCGCCGTCCATCGACTCGGCATCGGAGCCGGTCGCACCGTCGGCGGCCACGCCGCCGTCCTCCTCGGCCAGGCCGAGGAAGCCGAGGCGAACCTGGTAGCGGTTGTTGGACTTCGTCAGGAAGGTCGTGAGGTCCACCCAGCCGGGCGCGTTCTCGACGTGCCACCCCTTGCCGGGGATCGGGACGCCGAAGACCTGCGTCTCGGCGCCGGCCGGCCCGCGCACCCGGAAGCGCTGCTCGAGGCCGGGGTGGAGGCTCAGCACCACCGCCGCCCAGAGCGGCTTGGTGGCCGAGCCCATCTCCAGCCGGTCGAAGCTGCGGTCGCCGCCGTAGCGCGCGCGGATGCGGGCCGGCGCGGCGCGCTCGATCCAGTCGGCCGGCGGCAGCCAGCCTCCGCCGCGCGGGTCGCGCAGCGGCGCGAGACTCGACGTCATGCGCGGCCAGCCGCCGAGCGCCAGCGTCTCCCCGTCGGGGAGCTGCAGCGCCGAGATCGCCAGGCGCGGCGGCAGGACATCCGATAAATCCGCATCGGAATTGGCCAGCGGCAGCAGCTCGGCATGGAGGCTCCGCCCCTTCTCCGCCGCGAAGCCGTTCAGCAGCGCCTGCAGCTCGCGGTCGAGCGTCAGCCGACCGTAGCGCTTGGAGGCCTCGACCGGACCGACGCGGTTCCACTCCGCCTGCAGCGCGCGCGAGAGCCAGGCCGCCCAGGGGACGTCGCTGTCGCGCGCCACCGCCGCGGTCCAGCGCCCCATGACCCAGGCCGGTCCGACCAGCAGGCCGCCGGCGCTCTCCTCCACCGTGAAGCTCAGCCGCAGCGCCGCCTTGCCGACGGCGCCGTCGCTCACCAGGCGGTCGCCGCGGTAGAGTCGGATCGGCGGCCGGTTCGGCAGATCCTCCTCGCGGCCGCTGGAGGCGCGCTGGACGCGGAAGCGCAGGCCCCCGGGGCGAGGGATGAAGAGCGCGTGGCGCGGCGTCGAGGCGAAGAGTCCGACGATCGTCTCGCGTGAGCCGCGCTTCTCCTTGAAGCGCAGCGACAGGCGCACACGCCCCTCGCGCGGCACGGCGTCGCCGCGCGGGTAGAGGGAGCCGTCGTCCCCCTCGCCGAGCGTCACGTCGGCGGGCGGGCCGCTCGGCGTCGGGTCGTCGTCGGGCAGCGGCAGCCGGAACGACTTGCCGGTCAGCACGAACTGCCCGCTCTTTCCGTCGCGATAGGTCGTCGAGGGCACCGCCTCGGCGCCGGAGGGGCTGGCGAAGGTCCAGGCGACGTTGAAGTCGGGATTCGGCTCCACCCGCCAGACGCGCCCCCGCTCCAGGAAGCGCCCCTCCTCGTCGGCGTGCTCGGCGGGCGCCTCCAGCCGGAAGAGCGTCGGCCGCACCGTCTCGCGCTCGTCGACCGGCCGGGCCAGCAGCCGCGCGAAGACCTGGTCGTAGGCCTCCAGCGAGCGCACGCCGGCGAAGGCGCGGCTGGAGAGTGGCTTCTCCCCCTGCCGCTCGACCAGCGGCAGCGCGTTGAAGCGCTGGATCTCCTGGGTGAGGAGCGCTGCGGTGGAGACCTCCTGCTCCAGCGCGCTGGAGTCGAGCACCAGCGTCTGCTTCTCGGAGTCGACCCGCAGGACCTGGCGGTCGATCATGCGGCGCACCGAGGCCATCAGCTCGCCCCAGGTGAAGGTGCGCGGCGCCGCGGTGCCGCGGGCAATCGACACCGCCTGCGGCAGCAGCGTCAGGAAGAGAGCCACCGGGACCGCGCTCAGCCAGGCGATCGCCGTCAGATAGCGGCGGCGGCTCGGCGGGTCGGGCTCGCCGGCGTAAGAGACGGTACGTGGCTCGCCATCCTCGGCGGCGGCGTCGCCGCGCCAGAGGAGCGCCTGCGCCGCCAGCGCGAAGAGGAGGATCCAGCGGACCAGGTCGGTGAGCGAGTGGGCGGAGAGGAGCGGGAGGTTGCGCCCGCTGAAGGGGAGCGTGCCCAGGTTCATGCCGGCGTGGAACAGCGCCTCGAGGACCAGCGTGCCGGCCACCATGGCGGCGACGGCGTGACCGGTCTCGAAGCGCGGCCGGCCGCTCGCCAGCACCAGCGCCAGCGGTATCGCGAAGGCGCAGAGCAGCAGGAAGCCGCCGGCCAGGCCGTGCTCGGCCACGATGAAGAACGAGAACGTGCTGTCGTACTGCAGCACGTTCTGCGGGATCGGCGCGCGGGCGGTGGGCGCCCCACCGAAGCCGGCGCCGCGGAGGCCACCTTCCTGCGCGATCGCGCGGTTCGCCCAGGTGTGCACCAGCGCGTCCTGCAGCGGCTGGATCCGCAGCCCTTTCTCGCCGCCCAGGACGCCGGCGAACGGCATCCGCTCCTGGGTGCGGCTCCCCTCCTTGAAGACCAGCACGCGCGCCTGCGCCCGCTTGGGAAGGTAGGGGAGGACGCTCTCCAGGTTCAGGTAGAGGAGACCGGCGGCGACCAGCGCCAGGAGCAGCGCCGACACCCCCAGCGCGCCGAGCTTCCTCGGCTTGGCGACGCAGAGGAGGACGAGCGTGGAGGCGAAGAGCGAGAAGGTGCTGACCATGCCGCCCGGGTCGTCGAGGAGGAGCGGCACCACGAAGATGGGCAGCACGATGAGCGAGCCGGCCAGCGCCAGCACGCGCAGCACCGCGAGCCGGGTGCGGTCGGCCTGCCGCGCCGCCAGCCAGAGGAGCGCCGGCACCCAGCAGAACGCCGCCGGCGCGAGGATCTCCTGCACGACCTTCTGGCCGCTGTGGAGCACCCAGCGGTCGATCGCCACCAGCATCGCCAGCGTTCCGAGCGCGCCGACCGCCACCACCACCACCGCGCGCAGGAAGCTGCCCGGCGTGTCGCGGCTGGCCCAGAGGAAGAGGCGCGCGCCGGTGCGGGTCACCAGCCGGTGCGGCAGCGCCAGCGGCCCCAGGAAGAGCGCGCGCAGGCCGGAGTGCCCCGGCTCGTTCGGCCGCGTCACCAGCCGGAAGCCGAGGTGGAGGACCGTCAGGATGGTGATCGTCGAGACCAGCACGTCCAGCTCGGCGCCGGCGTAGTCGGGCGCGCCGCTCCAGAGCGTGCTGGCCACGCGCGGCATCGCGTGCGCGATGGCGGCGACCAGGAAGGCGTAGGCCAGCGTCCAGCGCGTGCGCGCCTTCAGCTCGGGGGAGCGCGAGGCGAGGAGCCGGTCGCGCCAGAGCCGCGTGGTCAGGAAGAGCGCCGCCGGGCCCACCGCCAGGCCCCAGAAGGCCAGCGCCACCCCCTTCACCGCCGGAGCGTCGAGGCGCGACGGGTCGAGGCCGTAGCGCAGCGCCAGCAGCGTCCGGACCGAGAGGAGCGAGAAGAGGGAGACGGAGAGCGCCGCCAGCGTGAAGTGCTCGCCGCGGGTGAGCCCGGGGCGCGCCAGCACCAGCCCCAGCAGGAACAGCAGGACGGCCGTCCCGAAGAGCGCCGCCATGCGGCGCGCGTTCGGCAGGTTGCGCACGGTGGCGGCGTCGGCGCGCATCGCGCCCAGCGGCACCGGCACCAGCGAGGTGACCGACTCCGGCAGGTCGCGCCGGTTGGTGCGGGTGCCGGGCGGACCGAAGACCGCGCGCCCCTCGGGCGACGTCACCAGCGGCACGGAGAGGCGCTCGTCGCCGCGCGTCCCCGGCAGCACGAACGCGAAATCGCCCGGCTGCGGCTGCGAGGTGAAGGTGAGGTGGCGCTCGTGCCCGGCGCCGCTCTCCGGCGGCAGAGGTGCCGCCTTCCTCCAGGGAGGCAGGAAGCGCAGCTCCAGGAGACCGTCCGCCCGGCGGTCGGCCAGGACCTCCAGCGAGGCGCCCGGCCAGCGCAGCCGCAGGCGCGCCGGCAGCGTGACGCTCTCGCTGCGCGGCGCGGCGTCCGGCACGGCGACGCGGAGGTCTCCCTTGCGCCCCAGCTGGAGGACGACGTCCGAGGACCACTCCTCGAGCTCGTTGGCGAGCTCGGAGAGCTCCGCCGACACCCGCAGCCGCGAGAGGCGCTCCCCCAGCAGCGATCGCAGCACCATCACCCGATCGGACGGAGGGCGGTCCAGATGGAAGCTGCGCGACGGCGGGAAGAGCCTCTCCAGGAATCCGCGCGCCGGCGGCGCCGCCTTCTCCAGGAGGTCCTCGCCGGCAGTCCCGCGGGTGACACCGAGGACGAACTCCTTCGCCGAGCCCTTGCGGATCAGCCGGTACGCGCCGTAGGAGACGGCACCGCCCGGGGCCAGCGTTGCGCCGTTCCAGGGGCGTGCCTCTTTCCCCACGAGCTGGGTGACGAAGCCCTCGCCGCCGCCCACCGAGAGCTGCGTGCCCGTCTCCGTCGAGCGCAGCGCCAGCGAAGGACCGAGCTGCCCTCCCGGCCACCCGATGAGCGCCTGCTCCGGCGCGCCGCCGACCTGCACGGCGCCGGACGGGGAGGCGGCGTGCAGCCCGATCCAGGCGACCTGGGTGGCGTCTTCCCACGGGCTCGAGAGGACCGCGGTACGGATCACCACCAGCGACGGGATCAGCGCGGCGGCGAGCGCCACCAGCGCCGCGCCCAGGCCGGCGGGCCGCGCGCCGGCGCCACCGCGGCAGGCGAGCTGGCGCACGGCGAGGACGAGAAGCGCCGGCAAGAGGAACCAGAAGAGCGTCATCGCTTGACCGCCCGCGGCCCCTTGTCGCGGAAACGCGAGGCGATGCGTTCCAGGAAGCTCCCCTCCCACCAGGCCTCGAAGCGGCGCTCGGAGAGCTCTTTGCGGAGCCGCTCGTCGTTCTCCACCAGCGTCCGCGCCGCCTTCAGGAACGAGCCGGAGGCCTTCACGCGCGCCAGGTCGTCGGCGAACCCGGCGCGTCCGGTGCGGAGACGCCGCTCCAGGAGGCCGGTCGCGGTCGTCTCCGAGAGACAGGACAGGAGACCGCTCGCCTTGCCGAGGTCGACGCGCGCGGCCTCGTCCAGGTGGCGCGCGACCACCGCGTCCACGATGCCGCGCGACTCCTCGTCGTCGCCCATCGGCGGCAGCAGCGCCTGCGCGCGGTTGGCGCGGGCCGTCAGCGCATTCGGCCGCAGCGCGTGGAGGACCCAGACCAGCAGCCGCTCGCGCTGCCCCTCGGTGAGCTTCGCCAGCGGTGGAGGATCGGACTGGGCGACCAGGCGCTGGAACTCTTCCTCCTCGCGCTGGCGCTGCCCCAGCTTCTTCCACCCTTCCAGCCAGCGCTCGGCGCTCTCCCAGGTGAGCTCCGGCTGCAGCCGCTCGAAGCGCTCCACGACGTCCTTGGGCAGCGATCCGAGGAAGCCGGCGATGGTGGCCAGCGCCGGCACGCCGCCGGCTCCGCGCTCCTGGCGCAGGTGCTTCAGACCCTTCCGCAACGCCTGCGTCCAGGGCTCGCGCGGTGCCGGCCGCCCCGGCGGGGGAGCGGCGTCGCCGAGCAGCATCCGGTCGACCTCGCGCAGCGCCTGCCAGGCGGGGCCGCCGGCATAGGCGGCGGCCAGCTCGGACGGCCAGTCGAGGAGCTCCCGCAGCGGCGACGTCGCCAGCGCGGCGATCCACGCTCGCGCGGCGTCGTCCTCCCGCCCGGCGATCGAGGTCACCAGCGCCCGGGCGTCGGTCTGGGTCAGGAACTCGGCGGCGGCGGCGCCCCCCTCGTCCGCGCCGAACTCGAGGTAGTCGGCGACCCAGCTCTCGGTCCGGCGGTCGGCGTCCCGGAGCCGGCGCAGCGCCTCGCGCCGGAGCGGCTCGGCGGCGATCCGGGCCAGCTCCGCGCTGGCCGCCAGCGCGCTCTTCCACTCGTGCAGCGGACGCGGCTCGCGCGACCAGAGCGACAGCGCGTGCCGCAGCAGCGCGCCCAGCTCCTGCGCCGGCAGGTCCCAGGCGGCGGCCAGCGCCAGCGCCGGCAGCTCGTCCGGCGGCGCGCTGTCGCAGCGCGCTTGCCAGATGCGCAGCCGGAGCGCCTTCGGCAGCGCCGGGTCGGGCGCCTGCCCGCTCGCCACCGCCGAGGCCACCGCCGCGCCGGCGTCCAGGCGCGCCGCCAGCGTCTCGTCGAGCGGCACCCGTTGCCCGAGGAGGAAACGGGTGGCCTCCGGGCCGAGCGGACGGCCGTGGTGGAGAGCCGCGCGCTGCGCCTCGGCCGCCAGGCGCGTCGCGAGCCGCGTCTCGAGGCCGGCCAGACGCGCGTAGAGCTCGTCGGCCGCCGCCTCGTCCGTCGCGAGGCTGGCCAGGAGGCGCAGCACCGGAAGGTAAACCTCCGGCGCCTCGCCGAGCGTCTCGCGCCAGCGGCAGAGGGGGACACCGTCCACCTCCTCGATCACCTGGGCATGCCCCGATCGCCGCAGCGCCTCGAAGGCCCCCAGCGTCTCGCGCCCGGCGAGCGCCAGCGCGCCGCCGTCCCGCTCGCGCTCGTCGGCGTCCAGCAGAAGCCGCGCGCCGAGGTGCGCCGCGACGTCGGGCGAGCCGTGCACCAGGAATCCTGAGCCGGCGCGGAAGCAGACGGGCAGCGTCTGGAGCGCGCGCGCCACGTCCGAAGGCTCGGCGGCGTCCGGCAGTCCCGCCGCCGAGAGCGCGAACCCGCGCACCGGCCCGCCGCTCAACGGCGCGGCGCCGGCCAGCAGCTCGGGCAGGCGCGCATCGGCCGCCGCGCCGAGGGCCGGCGGCCCGAGGGCCTCCATCAACGGCGCGAGCGCGGCCGGTGAGAGCGAGTCCGGGCGTTCCAGGAGCGAGGCGCGCGCCGCGTCATCCTTCAGAAGTACGTGCGCGAGGGCCGCCGCGTTCCATCCGAAGCGTGCCCAGTGCTCCTCGCCGGGATCGAGGAGGAGCGTGTAGGCGTAGCCGCCGCGGCTCTCCGCGCTCTGGATCTCGCGCAGCACCAGCGCCGGGCCGGCCGGTGGCGGCAGGAACCCCACCGAGCGCCGCCCGCCGAAGAGGCCGGTCTTGCTCTGCAGGTACCCGGCGGCGAGCTCCGGCCAGACGCCGATGCGGCAGCGCCAGGTGAAGCTCGTGCCGCCGTAGGCCAGCAGGCGCATCAGGCTTCCGCGGCGGCGCGCCCCAGGTCGATGCGTTCCGGTTCGATCCCCAGACACCAGCAGACGAAGGTGGCGATGCCGCTGGAGACGGGGCGCGGTCCGTCGAGCCCTTCGGTGAAGACGAGGAAGACGCGGTCGACCGGCGACGAGGGGCTCGCCAGCAGCGCCGCCAGCTTGCGACTCTCCGGGTTGGCCGAGCCGCGCAGCCACTCGAGGAGGAGCTGCTGGCTGGCCGTCCCTCCTCCCTCCATGGCGGCCAGCACCTCCGACTTCCGGCGCGCCTCTCCGAAGAGGAGGTCGACCTTCGTCATCACCAGGCAGCAGCGCGGCCGCGCCTCGGCGCCGACCCGGTTGGCCAGCGCCTCCAGGCGCCGGCGGGCGACGCCAAAGCTGCCTCCGTTGCCGCCGGTCAGGTCGTCGGCCGCCAGCAGCACCGCCACCACGTCGACCGCCGCCTCTAGGCCGGTGAGCACGCCGTCGAGGTCGCGATCGGAGGCCTCGCCTGCGGTGTCGTAGAAGGCGACGGTCCACCACCATCCCGGACCGGTCTGCGAGCCGTCGGAGCTGAAGCCGCCCAGCTCCCGGGCCGCTTCTCCGAGGAGTCGCAGCGCGCCGCGAAGAGCGCCCGACCGCCGCGCCTTCTCCCCCTTGCGTGCCTGCGCCGGGCGCAGGAAGACGGCGCGCAGGTTGCCGGGCACGTGCGGCGTCGGCAGGAACCAGCCGGTGACCGGCTCGTCGCGAGCCATCAGGCTGTGCAGCTTGAGCGCCTGGTGGAAGCCCTTCACCGCCTCGCTCCCCTCGGTACGCAGCGGCCAGGGCATGTAGAGGAACGCCTCCAGCGCCACGTGCGCCGGGTCCCGGCCGTTGCCGGCGTTGGAGACGTAGCCGTCGTAGTCGAGCGCCTGCATCGCCAGCACCGTCTTGCCGACCTTGGTGCGCCCGCAGAGCTCCACCAGCGACGCCAGCCGCTTGCCTTCCAGCGGCGCGGTGTCGGCGGTGCCGCGGAGGAGGAGCGCCGGGAACCACATCTCCGGGCCCCGAAGGACCTCGAACGCCGACGACGCCCGCTCGATCGCGCGCAGGAGCTCGATCTCCCAGTGGTCGACGCGCGCCTTGGCCCCCTGCTCGTCCTCGGCGACCAGCTCCTCCGGGTTCGGCGTCTCCACCTCGGCGGGGTTGGGGAGCAGGTACTCGGCGTGGCGCCCCTTCCAGTAGGGATGGTTGCGCGGCTCGTCGGCACCACCGCAGGCGGAGTGCCTGAGGTAGACCGCCGGCGGGCGGACCCCGTCGTTGGCGGCGCAGCGCTCTCCTCCGGTCCCCGGGCAGAGCAGCTTCTCGGGCGCCTGCACCGGGCGGAATCGCTCGGCGCGCGCCGGGTGCGTCCAGCAGAAGCGCGTCAGCTCATCCTTCTCTGTCAGGGGTGCGAGGCAGAGCGGGCAACGGTAGCGCAGCATCCGCGGACCGCATCATCTTACGCGGGCCTCCCGCTATCATCGCGGCACACGTGAAGATCCTGGTGGTCGACGACGAGCCGGACCTGGAGTTCGTCGTCCGGCAGCAGTTCCGCGAGGCGATCCGCCGGCGCGAGCTGCAGTTCACCTTCGCCCGCAACGGCGTGCAGGCGCTCGACGCGCTCCGGTCGGATGGCGAGATCGGCCTGGTGCTGACCGACATCAACATGCCGGAGATGGACGGCCTCACGCTGCTGGGTCGCCTCTCCGAGGTGCCGCAGCCGCTGCGCGCGGTCATCGTCTCGGCCTACGGCGACCTGTCGAACATCCGGGTGGCGATGAACCGCGGAGCCTGCGACTTCCTCACCAAGCCGATCGACCTGGACGACCTGGAGTCCACGGTGCGCCGCTCGATCCAGGAGCTGGCGCAGCTGCGCGAGGCGCGCGAGGCGCAGGGGCGCCTTCTCGGCCTGGAGCGCGACCTGGAGCTGGCCGAGCGGATCCAGCGCGCCATCCTGCCCGACTCGCTGCCGAGCTCGGACTCCGTCGAGCTGCACGGCGAGACGCTGGCGGCCCGCAGCATCGGCGGGGACTTCTACGACGCGTTCGCGCTGCCCGACGGCCGCCTCGGCTTCCTGATCGCCGACGTGGTGGGGAAGGGCATCCCGGCGGCCCTCTACATGGCGATGAGCGCGGTGCTGCTGCGGTCGACGGCGCTTTCCGCCGCCACGCCGGCGGCCGCTCTGAGGAAGGCGAACGAGGCGCTGGCGAGCCGGAAGTCGTTCGACTCGATGTACGTCACCGTGCTGCTCGGCGCGCTCGACACGGCCAGCGGCGAGGTGACCCTCTCGAGCGCCGGGCATCCGGCCCCGCTGCACGTCGGGCCGGCAGGCGCGGTCACCCCCTTGCCGCTACCGCCGGCGACGCCGGTGGGTCTCCTCCCGGACGGCGAGTACCAGGACCGCGCGTTCCCGCTGGCCCCCGGCGAGGCGCTGGTGCTGGTGACCGATGGAGTCACCGACGCCGAGGACGAAGCCGGCGCGCGTTTCGGCGAGGAGCGCCTGGCGACCACGCTCCGCGCCGGCCCGCGCGGCTCGGCGAAGGAGCTGGTGCGCGGCCTCTTCAACGCGGTGCTCGACTTCTCCTCCGGCGCGGCGCAGGCGGACGACGTCACCGCGTTCGCGCTGCGGCGCCGCGCCTGAGCCGATGGCGCGCCGCCCCTCCAACCTGATCTACGGCGTCGACGACCGGCCGCCGGCTGTCACCCTGCTGCTTCTCGGCCTGCAGCACGTCTCGGCCATGACGTCGACGCTGGTGCTGCCGGTCGTCATCGTGGCCAGCGCCGGCCGCCCCCCTTCGGAGGCCGCCGCGCTGATCCAGATGAGCATGGTCGCCGCCGGCATCGGCACCGCGCTGCAGGCGCGCTCCAGGGGGCCGGTCGGCTCCGGCTACCTCTGTCCGATGGGCATCGGCCCGGCGTGGTTCGGGGCCTCGTCGATGGCCTTCCGCGCCGGCGGTGCGGGCCTGCTCTTCGGGATGACCGCCCTCGCCGGCGTGATGGAGGCGCTCTTCTCGCGCGCGGTGACGCGCCTGCGCCCTCTCTTCCCGCCGGAGCTCCTCGGGGTCGTGGTGACGATGGTCGGCGTCGAGCTGGTCGTGCCTGGCGCGCGGAACCTCCTCGCGCTGGACGCCCCTGCCGGGGCGCGAGGCGCGCCCGTCGCGCTCGGCTTCCTCACGCTGGGCGTGATGGCCGCGTTCACCGTCTGGGGGAAGGGCAAGCTGCGCCTCTTCGCGATGCTGCTGGGCCTGGCGCTGGGCTACGCCGCCGCCGTGCTGGCGGGGCTGCTGGCGCCCGAGGCGCGCGCGCAGCTCGCCGGCCCCTGGTTCGCCCTGCCGGCGCGCGCCGCCGCCGGTTGGTCCCTCGACCCGGCCTACCTGCTGCCGTTCGCGATCGCCACGCTCTGCTCGAGCCTGAAGGGAATCGGCGACCTGACGATCTGCCAGAAGATCAACGACGCCGACTGGAAGCGCGCCGACATGGGGAACCTCTCACGCGGGCTGCTGGCCGACGGGACCGCCAACGTGCTCTCCGGCCTCCTCGGCGGCATGGGCCTCTCGACATTCTCCAGCAACGTCGGCCTCTCGATCGCGTCGGGGGCGACCAGCCGTGTCATCGGCGTCGCCGCCGGCGCGCTCTTCGCCGCGCTCGCCTTCGTGCCAAAGCTGGCCGCGCTCCTGGTGGTGATGCCGCGGCCGGTCATGGGCGCCCTGGTCGTCTACGTAGCAAGCTTCATGGTGGTCGCCGGCGTGCAGCTCATCGCCTCGCGCATGCTGGACGCGCGCCGCACCTTCGTGGTCGGGACGTCGTTCGTCCTGGGCCTTTCGGCCTTGCTGGTGCCCGAGGCCTACGCCGCGGTTCCCGGCGTGCTGAGGCCCATCGTCGCCTCGTCGCTGGCGCTCGCCACGCTGGTGGCGATCGCGCTCAACGCCGTCTTCCATCTGGGCCTGCGGCGCACCCTGGCGGCCGAGGTCGTGCCGGGTCCGTCCGCACCCGAGGAGGCCTGGCGTTTCCTGGAGCGCTGCGGTGCGGCGTGGGGCGCACGCCCCGAGGTCGTGCGGCGCGCCTCGGGCGCGCTCACCGAGCTGGCCGGCGCGGTGTCGTCGCTGGGCCTGGCCAAGGGGCCGCTGCGCGTCGAAGGCGTCTTCGACGAGCTCAACCTGGACGTCGCGGTGACCTACCCCGGGGCGCCGCTCCTGCTCTCGACGCAGCGCCCCGAGGCGGAGGCGCTGGAGGACGACGCCGGGATGGCGGCGCTGGCCGGTTACCTGGTGGCGCGGCAGGCGGACGGGGCCCGCTCCGAGGAGCGCGACGGGCGCTGCCGCATCGACCTCCACTTCGTGCACTAGGGACCTCAGGAGCACGCATGCAGATCGCCAGGCGGGAAAGCGGAGGGGAATACGAGCTCTGGATCAGCGGTAGGGTGGACGCCTTCGCCGCCGCCGAGCTCGACGCGGCGCTGGACGAGCTGGCCCGGCTCTCCCCTCCTCGTGTGGCGCTGCGCATGATCGAGGTGGACTTCTTCGGCTCGGCCGGCGTGCGCTCGCTGGTGCGCTACCGGAAGAAGGCGAGCGCCTGGGGCGGCACGCTGCGCGTCGCCGATGCCTCGGAGCCGGTGCGGACGGTGCTGGACCTGGTGGGGCTGGGCGGCCTGTGTTCCGATCGCTGAAGCCGAAGGTCCTGGCGCTCACGCTCGGCGCCGTGGTGGCGACCTCCGGCGCCACCATGCTGCTGACGCGCCGCGAGCTGATGCGCGGCATCCTGGACGCGGAGGTGGCCGCCGCGCGCAGCGTCCTCGACCTCCTGGAGCTCCACCTGCGCGAGCGTTACGGGGACATGCGCCGCGACAGCCAGGCCTCCCTCGAGCTGCGCAAGGAGCGGCTGCGCATCGTGGTGTCGTTCGGGCTGGCGGTCCTGGAGGAGCACCACCGGCTCGCCGAGAGCGGCCGGCTCTCGACGGCCGCCGCCCAGGCCTCGGCGCTGCGGACGATCCAGAGCTACCGCTTCGCCAACGGCGACTATCTCTTCGTCTACGACGGCGCCGGCGTGGCCCTGGCGAACGCCGACACGTCGCTGCTCGGCAGGAACCTCCTCGACTACCGCGACGAGAAGGGGCACACCGTCGTCCGAGACCTGATGGACGCCAGCCGGCAGCCGGACGGCGGCTACACCGACTACGTCTGGAGGCGCGTCGGGGAAAGCACCGCCGTCCCCAAGATCGGCTACGCGATGCGGTACCAGCCCTGGGGATGGATGGTGGGGAGCGGCCTCTACCTCGACGACATCGAGCGCGAGGAGAAGCGCCGCCTGGCCGAGCTGCTCGATCAGCTGCGCGGCACGCTGAGCGGCACGCGCATCGGGAAGACCGGCTACCTGTTCCTGTTCGACGGGTCGCGCCGGATGCTGATCCACCCGACGCTGGCCGGGCGCGAACTGAGCGGCCTGAACGACCCGGGCACCGGCCGGCCCCTGGTGGGGGAGCTGATGGAGGCGGCGCGCCGCCCCGACCGCTCGCTCGATTACCTCTGGGACCGGCCCGACGACCCCGCACGATTCCGCTACGCCAAGCGGTCGCACGTGAGGTACTTCAAGCCGCTCGACTGGTACGTCGCGTCCTCTTTCTACCTCGACGAGCTGAGCCTGCCGGCGCGCGCCCTGGCCACCCGCCTGGCGCTGCTGGTGGGCCTCTTGGTGCTGGCGTCGCTGGCGGCGGCCTACCTGGTGATCGACCGGGTGACCACGCCCCTGGCGCGGCTCACCGAGACCTCCGACGGGCTCGTGGCCAGTGGATTCTCGCTGCCGCCCGACGTGGAGGCGGAGCTGGCGGCGCTGCCGGCAGCTCACCGCGACGAAGTGGGGCGGCTGGCGGCCTCCTTCCTCTCGCTCTCACGCACGCTGCGGACCTACGTCGCGAAGCTGGAGGAGCACGGCCGCACCCTGGAGCGGCGCGTGGCCGAGCGCACCGGTGAGCTCTCGCACAAGAACTCGGAGCTCGAGGAGGCACTGGCCCGGCTGGAGAGGACGCGCGAGCAGCTCGTCTTCCAGGAGAAGATGGCTTCGCTCGGCTCGCTCACCGCCGGCATCGCCCACGAGATCAAGAACCCGCTCAACTTCGTGGTGAACTTTGCCGTGCTCTCACGGCGGCTCCTGGGCGGCGTGCGCGAGGACCTGCGGTCCGCGGTGGAGTCGCTTCCGGACGACGCGCGCGAACGGGTGTCCGAGGACCTTGGCGATCTCGACGCGAACCTGGCGCGCATCCACGAGCACGGCCTGCGTGCCGACGCGATCGTGCGCGGCATGCTGATGCACTCGCGCGGCAAGGCGGGGCAGCGGCAGCGGGTCGACCTGAACGCGCTGGTGAAGGAGCACACCGAGCTGGCCTTCCACGGTCTGAAGGCGCAGGACGCCTCCTTCAGCGTCTCGGTCGAGACGCACCTCGATCCCTCGGTGGGCATGCTGGAGGTGGTCCCCCAGGAGCTCGGGCGCGTCTTCCTGAACCTGGTGGGCAACGCCTGCTACGCGGCGCGCGAGAAGGCCCGGCGCCTCGGCGCCGGCTTCGCGCCCGGCGTCGTGGTTAGCACGCAGCGCGACGGTGGTGCCGTCGAAGTGCGGGTGCGCGACAACGGCGACGGCATCCCCACAGCAGTCCGGGGGCAGATGTTCACGCCGTTTTTCACGACCAAGCCGCCCGGGCAGGGCACCGGCCTGGGGCTCTCGATGAGCTACGAGATCGTGAAGCAGCACGGCGGGGACCTGCTGGTCGAGAGCCGTGAGGGGGAGTTCGCCGAGCTGGTGATGCGCCTGCCGGGTTGAGACTGGGGGCGCCCGACCTGGGTGCTTCGACTCCGTGTTTGAGTGGAACCCGAGAGCGAGCCAGTCGCTGCGACGACGGTTCAGGAGGAGCCCGCCTCGCGCGCAGTCAGGAGGAGCTGCGCACACACACCTTGCCAGATGGGCGCGTCCATGATCATGACCGATTCGGTGTCGAGCGGAGCCGCGCTCCAGGGATCAGGCCCGCCGACGGCTGGATGCGGCGCAATGGCGTAGCAGTCGATTCCGGCAGCCACCTTGCCCGCCACGTGCAGCCTGAAAACGAAGTCCGAAAGTAGATAGACCTCCTGCCAGGAGGGGGTGTCGACGGATTGAAGAAAGGTCTCGTAGGAGGGGGCTACTTCCTCAACCTGGCCGAAAAAGACGTCGAGCATCTCGACCATACCTTCCGGGCGCTGGAGAAACCAGCAACCGAACCGGCTGAGGAAGAGCGGCGTCACCCGTCCGTTCAGGCACCATTGCCACGGCTCGAGCCAAGAGCGCATCTCCTCTTGCGAGCAGTCCTGTATGAGCAGGTCGGGCCAATCGCGCTTGAGCACCGACGAGGATTCTAGCGTCCGAGACAATGGTCAGAAGTCTGCTGCCGCCCGTCGATAGTTGATCGGCCGAGGCGGGGTCCGCACCCGCCAGCTTGATCACCCGATGGCGGTGGCAGCAGTGGGGGGCCTGTGCCGGCTGTGGAAGGTCGCGCTTGCCCCGGAAGCGTATCCCGCTGGAGAGCATTGCAGAACTTGATGAGGTGTGGTTCGCTGACGACGAGCTACCGACGTGGCGCGCGATGGTGGAGCATGTGAAGCTCGTGGAAGCCGCGGCTCCGTCGTATCCGATTATTCTGTCGTCATCCGGTCGTGTAATGGACGGCATGCATCGTGTGGCACAGGCGGTGTTGCTGCGCGATAAGGACATTGAAGCGGTCCAGTTCGATGAGGACCCAGAGCCCGATTGCGTGGGTCGCGGGCCGAAGGAGCTGCACGACTAAAGCGAGTCTGAGGCGCAGGTCATTAGGGCGTGGAATCTGGGTGGCCTGGATGGTGCGGCTTAGGCCAGGAGTTCAGCCGCGAGCGGAGCGACGATGATTCCGCCTCCACCGTTCCTGTGGGGCGGCCGTGGCCGCACGTAACCCGTGGGTCAAAAGATGCTACCGATTGGAGGCCCACAATGGCGCGCGCAGTTGTCGTCAAGAAAGCAAGCAGCAAGGCGCCGGAAAACCCAGTTGCCAGCCCTGTCGCCAAGGGGGAGTCGAAGGCACGCAACCCCAGCAAGCGCACGGCCGCGCAATTCGTCGCAACGGCGCTGCAGGCGGCCATGACTGGCAGGGCAAGCCCCGCGAAGGCCGAGGACGGGGACGAGCCGGTCTTTGCCTACCTCCGCAGCCTGTCACAGCCGCAACGCGGCATCGCGGAACGCGTCGATGCTCTGGCGGCCAAAACGCTGGCGGCCTTGCAGCGTTCCGTGAAGTGGGGCATGGCGTTCTATGGCGTCGGCGACGGATGATGCTTCTCGTGCGGCGGCTTCACAGGCCACGTTAAGCTCACGTTGCCCAGGACAGCGGATAGAAGCCGATACCGATGTCATGTGACCGCGGTGCACCTGTAACCCATGCGCTCGGACTAATCTGTAACCCAAGCGGTCGGACCGTACCGTACTTGGGCCAGCTTACTCCCCAAGAGCTCCGTTCAATAGAACAGGCAGTCATCTCCTGGCTCGGACTGAGTGCGCAGAAACGCCTGAATCGTGGGGCGGTCTAACGCGCCGTGCAGCCGACTCGCTCCGCTCGCGGCTGAACTCCAGGGTTAGGCCCCGGGATCACCGCCGCCGCTCACCTGACTCACATTGCCCCCCATGGCATCTCGACTCGGGTTGAGCGAACTGGCGCGGCGACATGGGGTCTCGCGTAAGACGGCCTACAAGTGGCTCCGGCGAGTTGAGTTGGAAGGGCCTGCAGGGTTGGTAGATCGGCCTCCTGTGG